>MDTE01069542.1_pt1 | contig 31432 bp, 25 predicted proteins | sample 811231 | NCBI WGS metagenome assembly MDTE01 (sample SAMN05326651, study PRJNA326480) | marine metagenome | isolation source: seawater | place: Indian Ocean: Red Sea | collected 2010 | reverse complement strand
AGTCTACCGTAAAGTCTACAACTCCAAAGAAAGAAACTAAAAAGAAAGTTTCTGAGAAAAAGTCTACCGCAAAGTCTACAACTCCAAAGAAAGAAACTAAAAAGAAAGTTTCTGAGAAAAAGTCTACCGTAAAGTCTACAACTTCAAAGAAAGAAACTAAAAAGAAAGTTTCTGAGAAAAAGTCTACCGCAAAGCCTACAACTTCAAAGAAAGAAACTAAAAAGAAAGTTTCTGAGAAAAAGTCTACCGTAAAGTCTACAACTCCAAAGAAAGAATCAAAAAAGAAAGTTTCTGAGAAGAAACAAGATGTGGAAGATAAGACTGAAAAAAAAGTTAGCGCATCTAAGGCATCAGATCAAAATCTATTAGGAAACTTTAATTGGCATAACTATGAAGAAGGTATTGATTTGATTGACGAAAAACAATTAAAAGAATTTGAATTATTAGTAGATAAAAGTTTTAATTCATCAACTGAAGATGAAATAATTGAAGGAGAGGTGGTTCATATAACTGATAGAGAAGCCATAATTGATATCAATTCCAAATCTGAGGGTGTAATATCTCTAAATGAGTTTAGATATAATCCAGATCTCAAAGTTGGTGACAAAGTTGAAGTTTTAATTGATGTTAGAGAAGATAAAACCGGTCAATTAATTCTATCTCATCGAAAGGCAAGAACTATAAAAGCTTGGGATAGAGTAAATGCAGCTAATAAGAATGGTGAAATTGTCAAAGGACATGTGAAATGCAGAACTAAAGGTGGAATGATTGTTGATGTTTTTGGAATTGAAGCATTTTTACCTGGTTCTCAAATTGATGTTAAACCTATAAGAGACTACGATCAATATGTCAATAAGGTTATGGAATTCAAAGTTGTTAAAATCAATCATGAGTTTAAAAATGTTGTAGTTTCTCACAAAGCATTAATTGAAGCTGATATTGAAGAGCAGAAAAAAGAGATAATCTCACAACTTGAAAAAGGACAAATTCTAGAAGGAATAGTAAAAAATATTACTTCATATGGAGTTTTTATTGATTTAGGAGGAGTTGATGGTCTGATTCACATCACTGATCTTTCATGGACAAGAATAAATCATCCAAGTGAAATTCTTGAATTAGATCAAAAGTTAAGAGTTGTAATTCTTGATTTTGACGATGACAAATCACGTATTCAGCTTGGCCTCAAACAGCTTTCCTCTCATCCCTGGGATAATTTAGATAAAAATCTAAATGAAGGTGATAAGGTTAAAGGAAAAGTAGTAGTAATAGCAGATTATGGAGCTTTCATTGAAATCGAAGAAGGAGTTGAGGGTTTGGTTCATGTATCTGAGATGTCATGGTCCACTCATTTAAGATCTGCTCAAGATTTTGTTAAAGTTGGTGATGAAGTTGAAGCTATAATCCTCACTTTAGATAGGGAGTCTAGAAAAATGTCCCTAGGTTTAAAGCATGTTTCTCCTGACCCCTGGACAGATATAACATCAAAGTATCCAGTAAACTCTAAACACAAAGGAACTGTTAGAAACTTTACAAATTTTGGAGTTTTCATTGAGCTTGAGGAAGGGGTTGATGGACTTATCTATATATCAGATTTGTCTTGGACAAAAAAAATCAAGCATCCATCAGAATTTCTAGCATTAGGTGATAATATTGATGTTATTGTTTTAGAGCTTGATGTTGATGGAAGAAAGTTAAGTCTTGGTCATAAACAACTTACTGACAATCCATGGAATAAGTATGAAGTTGATTTTGCAGAAGAAACTATACACAAAGGTAAAATTGATTCTATAGTTGAGAAAGGAGCTACTGTCAGATTTAATGAGGATTTAACTGCATTTATCCCCCTTAGGCATATGGAAAAAGAAGATGGATCAAAATTAATAAATGGTGAGGAAGCTGAATTTAAAGTTATTGAGTTTAATAAAGAATTTAAAAAAGTTGTAATATCTCATACAGAATTATTCAGACAATTAGAGCGAAAAAATTTCAAAAATGCATCTAAAAAGATAAAGGCAAAAAATTCAGAAAAGACTACTCTTGGTGATATAGAAGATTTTTCTAAACTAAAGAAAACTGACTAAAAATGATTTTTTTTCACATATGATTAATAAACGTACCCCTCCATCAGGAGGGTTTTTATTTAAAAATGATATTTTTGTTTATCAATTATAATTATGGTTCGAAAAACACTTTTATCTCAACAAAAATTTGAAACCATACTAAATAGATTAGCCTGTCAATTAATTGAAAAGCACAAAGATTTTCAAAATACAGTACTAATTGGTCTTCAACCTCGGGGAATATATTTGCTTAACCGATTAATCTCAATATTAGAAGAATCATACGGCATAAAGAATATATCTCATGGTAAGTTGGATGTGACATTTTTTAGAGATGATTTTAGAAGAGCAGAGACAATATTATCACCCAAATCAACTAAGATGGATGTCATTGTTGAAAACAAACTAGTTGTATTAATTGATGATGTTTTATATACTGGAAGAAGTATTAGAGCCGCCCTTACTGCTATAGATTCTTTTGGCAGACCGAATGAAATTGAGCTTTTGGTGCTTATAGACAGAAGATTTAGCAGACATTTACCTATTCAACCTGATTATTTAGGAACTCAAATCGATGCGATTCAGGGTGATAAAGTCAAAGTTCAATGGAATAAAAACGGAATTGAAAACATTGTTTATATTGAAGAAAAATGACACGAAATAAACTTTCAGTTGATCATTTGTTAGGAATAAAGTATCTGACAGAAGATGATTTAAACTTGATTTTTCAAACAGCCTCCCATTTTAAAGAAATAATTAATCGCCCAATAAAAAAAGTACCAAGTTTAAGAGACATCACCATTGCTAATTTGTTTTTTGAAAATAGCACAAGAACAAAGCTCTCATTTGAACTGGCAGAAAAAAGATTAAGTGCAGATGTGATTAATTTTTCTTACTCTGGATCTTCAATTAGTAAAGGGGAAAATTTGATAGATACAATTAGTAATATAATTGCCATGAAAGTTGATATTATAGTTTTAAGACATCCTTCACCTGGCTCTGCACTTTTTGTCTCAAAGAATATTAACTCATGTATTATTAATGCAGGAGATGGAACTCATGAACATCCCTCACAAGGACTTTTAGATGCTTATTCTCTAATTGAAAAATTAGGGAATTTAAAAGGAAAGAAAATCGCTATAGTTGGTGATGTTTTACATTCTCGTGTAGCGCTTTCTAATGTATTCTTACTAAATACTTTAGGCGCTGAGATCAAATTATGTGCTCCTAAATCTTTGTTACCAAAAGATATTGAATCCCTTGGTGTTACTGCAACAGATGATTTAGTCAATACATTAAAATGGTGTGATGCTGTAAATATGTTAAGAATTCAGAATGAAAGAACTGATATAAAATTTTTCCCTTCAAACAGAGAATATTCAAAACTTTTTGGATTAGATAGGGAAAAGTTTAATAAAGTTAAGAAAGATGTTTTAATCCTTCATCCAGGGCCTATCAATAGGGGAGTTGAAATAACATCAGATCTTGCAGATTCTGAAAATGCAATTATTTTAAATCAGGTAGAAAATGGAGTGGCCATAAGAATGGCAATAATTTATCTTTTAGCATCAAAATTAAAAATGATAGACTATGATTATTAGTAAGCTTGATAATTACCTTTACATTAAGCCTGAAAAAAAAAATATTAATGAGCTTTATCAGTATTTATTGTCCATAAAAATAATGACTCATTCAATTATTGATTTAGAGAAAATCAATATAAAAGCAGACGGTGTTATTCATATTCTTTCAAAAATTAATGATTTATTGAATTCAAAGAATAAATCTTGCGTTTTTATCAAAAAATTATCAATTGACGAAATTGATTCTTTTAATTTAGTTTTTCTTCCTACTATAAAAGAAGGAAAAGATTATCTTAGTATGGATGAGATTGAAAGAGATTTGATAAATCCGTAATGAAATTAACTATACTTGGTTGTAATTCAGGAGTCCCCAGAGAAAATTCTCAAACTACTTCCCAGATTATAGAAATAGGAAACAGTTTATTTTTAATTGATTGTGGAGAGGGTACTCAAAATCAAATTCGAAAACAAAAAATAAAATTTTCTAGAATTAAACAAGTATTTATTTCTCACCTTCACGGAGATCATTTTTTTGGATTAATTGGTTTGATAAGTTCTTTTAGACTACTGGGAAGATCTAGTAACCTCGATATATATGGGCCTAAGGGGATTAAAGAAATTATCACTCTTCAATTAAAATACAGTCAATCTTGGACAAATTATCAAATCACTTTTCACGAGTTATCGTCATTAGAATCTGAGCTTATATATGAAAATGATTTTATAAGAGTATTTACTATTCCTCTTAAGCACAGAATTTACACTAATGGTTTTTTATTTAAAGAAAAAAAGGGTTTGAGGAAAATTAATATTGATATGGTAAATAAATATAATATTTCAACTTCTGACTTTGAGAATCTAAAAAAAGGAAAAGATTTGATTTTAGATGACGAAAATATTATTAATAATGAACTTATTACTTTACCGCCTTCAAAGCCAATGAGCTATGCTTTTTGCAGCGATACCTCTTATCACGAGGATTTAGTTGATATTATAACTGGTGTTGATGTTTTATATCATGAATCTACATTTTTAAACATACATCAAGAGTTAGCTAAACTTACTAAACATAGCACTGCATCTGATGCTGCAAAAATTGCAAAAAAATCTAAAATCAAGAATCTTATTTTAGGACACTTTTCGGCTCGATATAGGGATAAAAAAGATTTTTTAAATGAAGCAAAAGTTCATTTTGAAAATGTAGAATTAGCTGAAGATGGTAAAATCTTTATCTTTTAAATTCAATTTAAAGCTTAAATTTGCATAGTTATAAAATAGTAGTTCATAGTTAACTCTCTTTAAATTATCAGATAAAATGTTTAAAAAAAGAATAGATTACACTAAAGGAGTTCTTGATCCAAAAATTTTAGACAAAAATCCATTTGATGTGCTATCATTATGGATCAGTGAAGCTATTGACTCTGCTTTAATTGAAGAAGCTAATGCAATTAATTTATCCACTATTGGGGATGACGGTTACCCAAGATCACGAATAGTTTTACTTAAAGATTTATCAAAAAAAGGATTAACTTTTTTTACAAATTTCAATAGCGTTAAGGGAAGATCTATAAAATATAATGATAAAGTCTGCCTTTCTTTTTTTTGGGGGCCTCTTCAAAGACAGATAATCATAAAGGGAAAGGCGAAAAAAATCAGTAATGATTTATCTGAAGAATATTTTTATTCGCGCCCTAGAAAAAGTCAAATCGCTGCAATTATTTCTCCTCAAAGTGAAATAATACCCGATCGTAACTTTATAGATGAACGTTTTAGAATAACTGAAAAAAAATATGAAGGAAAACGAATTCCAATGCCCAAACACTGGGGTGGAATTATTGTTTCTCCTTCTGAAATTGAATTTTGGCAAGGAAGAGCAGATCGTCTTCATGACAGAATTTGTTTTAACTTAATCAATAATCATTGGAAGTCATCTAGATTAGCACCCTAATTTATGAAAGAAATAATATTATTAAGACATGCAAAATCTTCCTGGGAATATGACGTTGAAGATAGAAATAGGCCATTATCACAAAAGGGAATTGATAGAATAACAAAAACAAGTAAGCAGCATAAAAATATTTTTGAAAATCATGACTATATTTTTTCAAGCCCAGCAAATCGAGCATTTCATACTGCTTCAATTATGATTTTTGAATGTGGTTTTAATTTTAGGAAATTTTCAATAGATGAAACTTTATACACTTTTAATTTTGAAAAGATTGTAAACTATGTCTATGAGTTAGACGATTCTTTTTCAAAAGTTATTTTAGTTGGACATAATCCTGCATTTACCCTTGCTGCGAATCAATTAGGTAATTTATCTTTAAATAATATTTCAACAGCTTGCTGGGTTAAAATTTCTTTTTTTGAATCAACTTGGTCAGAAGTTCATCGAGTAAAAAATATAGAAAAATCTCAAAGAATTCATTAATGAGAAACAAATTTATAAATAGAGAAATTAGTTGGCTTGATTTTAACGCTCGTGTTCTCCAAGAAGCTGAAGATTCAAATACTCCATTGATAGAAAGGTTAAGATTTCTTGGAATCTTCTCAAATAATTTGGATGAATTTTTCAAAGTGCGATATGCTACCATAAAAAGAGTGTCTTTATCAGGGAAATCAGGTAAAAAAATATTTGGAGGAATTTCGGCTGATGAACTTCTTAAACTAATAACTAAAAAAGTTATAAATCTTCAGAACCTTAGCTCAAAGATTCTTGATTCAGTTTATAAGGAAATGGAAAAGCAAAACATTTTTTTTATTAATGAAAAGCAAGTTTTAGATCATCAAAAAGAATTTTTGCGAAACTATTTTGTTGAAAAAGTGAATCCTGCACTAGTTACACTAATATTATCTAAAAATCAAAAAGAAGATTTTACACATGGGAAAGGATTTTTAATAGTCAAACTTACCCTTGACAATAAGGACAATGAAAAAATTAATGCATTAATTGAAATACCAAAAGGAATAAGCCGATTTATTGTTTTACCTAAATCTGGTGACGGAAATCAATATATAATTATGTTAGATGATTTAATTAGATACCATTTTAATATAATTTTTAATTTTTTCAATTATAACAAAATTGAAGCTCACATGGTTAAAGTCACAAGAGATGCAGAATTAGACCTGGATGAGGACGTATCTAAAAGCTATATTGATAAAATCACTGAAAGCGTTAAGGAAAGATTAGTTAGTGATCCTGTAAGACTTGTCTACGATAAAGAAATATCAAAATCTATGCTCGAATTTATTATTAATAAATTAGGAATTGATTCAAAAGACAGTTTAATTCCAGGAGGAAGATATCATAATCGGGCAGATTACATGGATTTTCCTGACTTGGGCATGAGTGATTTAATTTATCCTGAATTTCCTCCTCTTCAGATAAAAAACTTAAGCTTAGAAACCAGACTTTTAGTTGAGATTACAAAAAGAGATTTTCTTCTTCATACACCATACCAAACATTTTCATATGTGATTAAGTTCCTACGAGAAGCAGCTTTAGATCCAAATGTAACTACAATTAAAATTACAATCTACAGATTATCCAAAGAATCAAACGTGATAAGTGCTTTAATAAACGCAGCTAAAAATGGCAAAAAAGTTATTGTGCAAATTGAACTGCAAGCCAGATTTGACGAGGAAAATAATATAATTTTTGCTGAGCTATTAGAATCTGCCGGGGTACAATTGATTTTTGGCATTCAAGGACTAAAAGTTCATTCTAAAATATGTATTATCGAAAGGAAAGAAGATAATTCAGTCAATAGAATAGGATTTATTAGTACAGGAAATTTGAACGAATCTACTGCAAAGATTTATACTGATTTCACTTTGTTTACAGCAGATCAAAAAATTTTAAAGGAAGTTAATAAGGTTTTTAATTTCTTAGAAGTTACCTATAAAATTAAAAAGTATAAGCATTTGATAGTTTCTCCCCATAATTCTTTTTCGGCTTTATTTAGATTGATTGATAATGAAATTGAAAATTGTAAATTAGGTAAACCCTCTGGAATTGATTTAAAACTTAATAATATAAGTAATTATCGAATCATCGAAAAATTATATCAAGCAAGCCAGGCAGGAGTCAAAATAAGAATGATTGTTAGAGGAATATGTTGTTTAGTCCCTGGTGTTGATGGATTAAGTGAAAATATTGAGGTGGTCAGTATCCTTGATAGATTTTTAGAGCACCCACGAGTTTATGTTTTTGAAAATTCAGGAGAAAAAAAAGTATTCATTTCATCTGCAGATTTTATGACTAGAAACTTAGAAAATAGAGTAGAGGTAAGTTGTCCAGTTTACGATAGAAGTCTGCAGAATGAAATTATTGATGTATTTGAAATTTCTTGGAATGATAATATAAAATCTAGATTAATTAATCGTGCTAATCAAAATAAAATGAAAAAAAGAAATGGAGTTTTAAATAGATCTCAATGGGAAACCTACGAATATTATAAAAATAACCAAACTTGAAAATAGATAAATTTGCTGCAATTGATATAGGTTCAAATGGAGTGAGAATGTTAATATCAAATGTTATATCAAAATCCAAAAAAAAGCTTTTTTTTCAAAAAAACTCACTAATTAGAGTTCCAATTAGATTAGGTGAAGATTCTTTTACTTCAGGCTCAATTTCAGATAGGAATTTAATGAGATTAATCAATGCTATAAATGCATTTAAATCTATCATGAATGTTCATAATGTTACCTATTACAAGGCTTATGCAACTTCTGCATTAAGAGAGGCAACTAATAAATCATACATTGTAAAGAAAGTATTTGAAAACTGTAAAATTAAAATTGAAATTATAGATGGAACAAAAGAAGCTAAAATTATTTCAAAAAGTAATATCTCAACAATAATTTCACCAGATACAGTATTCTTATCCATTGATGTCGGAGGAGGTAGTACTGAGTTTTCTGTTATGAAAAAAGGTAAAATCATCTCTTCAAGGTCCTTTAGATTGGGAACCATAAGATTGTTAAACAATGCTGTTTCTAATCAAGTTTGGGAAGAAGTTAGAAATTGGATAGATAAAAAAACTAATAGCTATAATAAAATTACTTTATTAGGATCAGGAGGTAATATTAATAAAATCTTTTCCTTATCAAAGACAAAAGAGGGAAAACCGTTATCAAGAATAACATTTAATAAAATTTTTAAGCAACTCGAATCAGTCAGCTATTTTGATAGAATGATAAATTATTCCTTAAATCCTGATAGGGCAGATGTTATTTTACCTGCTTCAAGAATCTTCCTTAAGGCTTTTGAATGGACATCAGCATCAAAAATTTATGTGCCAAGAGTTGGGCTTTCAGATGGAATAATTAAGGACATTTATGATGATCTAAATAAAGAAGAATTGAATTCAGGTTTTTTATAATTTTATTTCAAATTCATTAATTAATAATTTAATGTTGGGATTTAAATCTTTTAAATATTCTAATTTTTCTTTGTTTGTGAAAATCAATTTTGATTCATTTGTCGAAACAATGTTTATTTCAAAATTAATCACATAATTGTTCAAAGATTTTTTTAAGTAGGATAAAAGAGCTGGCATTTCTTTTATAATTTCAATTTTATTTGATTCACTATTCGTTTCTATTAATACAAGGTTATCTCCTTTTAGATTTAAAGAAGTCATTTCTAGCAAAGAAGCTATGATAGTATGACCATTATCTTGTTTAATTCTAATGTAATCCTTCCATTTTTCAATTAGATCCTCAAGAGTAAATTTATCCTTGTGTTTTTCAATTGAGGATTTCTCATCATTTGATTTTATTTTAGCCTCTTTTTCAATCTTAATGCTTGATAATGAAAACCTAGAGACTCCTCTTAAATCATTATTTAATTCAATATTTACATTTTTATTTTCATTACTTTTTTCAGAAGATCTATTATCCTCAATTATTTTCGATGAGATAAAGGGATTATTTTTCACTTGACTTTTTTTTATGGAGCCTAAATTATTCTTTACATCAAAATGATTGTCAATCTTGATATCCTTATAATTAAAGGATGGTATTATAAATCCTTTTTTTTCTCTCCTGAAAGGAGAGAGGCTATTTGCATCAAACATAGTTCTATTAATAATCTTTTATTTTTACTCTGCTTGTAATCAAGCTCACATTTACTGATCAAATCAATAATTTTTAAAATATCATCCACCTCTAATTTTTCACTGTGGGTTGAATATTTATTTTCATACTCATCTCCAACTTCTAGTATTTCTGTTGTTTCTTTATTTTTAATTAGTATTAAATCTCTAAAGTGATTTGCAAGACCGACTAAAAAATCTAGATCATCAAATCCGTTTGAAATAATTTTATCAAACTCTATTAGAAGTTTTGGAATATCATTTTTGATGACTAAATCAGAGATTGTGAAATATTTTTCAAAAGTCAGTAAATTAAGACTTTCACTAATATTTTTTACTGTCAGATTATTTTCTGTAAAGGCTATCATTTGGTCATAAAGATATAAAGCATCTCTTAGAGCTCCATCTGACTTTTTTGCTATCAATGTTAATGCTTCATCCTCGTATTTAACATTTTGATTAACTGCTATTTTGATTAACTGGGACTTACAATCTCTAATACTGATTCGTTTGAAATCATATATTTGACATCTTGAGAGAATGGTAGGGATTATTTTTTGTTTTTCAGTTGTTGCAAGTATGAAAATAGCATGTTTTGGTGGTTCTTCTAATGTTTTTAAAAATGCGTTAAATGCTGAAGCTGATAGCATGTGAACTTCATCAATTATAAAAACTTTATAGTTTCCATTTTGTGGCGGTATCCTCACTTGCTCATTTAGGGACTTAATATCATCTACATGATTGTTTGATGCAGCATCTAGTTCAAAAATATTAAAGCTAAAATCATTGTTTTCATGATTGTCTTTTTTTGAATTGATCACTTTAGCTAAGATTCTTGCACAGGAAGTTTTTCCAACACCTCTGGGACCAGAAAAAAGTAAAGCCTGAGGCAACTTATCATTTTCTACAGCATATTTTAAAGTTTTAGTGATTGCATCTTGACCAATAACTTCGTCAAACATTTTAGGACGATACTTTAATGCCGATACTTGATATGTCTCTTTATTGCTTTCCACAATAGCAAATATAAAAATAGATAATACCTTACTTTATATTGATTTAATTTTTTAGTGTTAAATTATCAACAAAGTTTTAAATTTGTGTAGGCAGGCTGTCTTATTGCTCTTTAATAAGAGAGGAAAGTCCGGACACCATAGAGCAGTATAGCGGGTAATACCCGTCATTCATTTTGAATAGGACTAGTGCAACAGAAAGTATGTACAGTTAGGCTGTAGTGAAATCGGTAAACTCTATACGGTGCAACGCCAAGTAGGATTACTTTTGAATTGCTCGTTCAATGTAATTGGGTAGGCGGCTAGAATTCCTCAGCAATGTGGAATCAAGATAAATGATAAGACTAGACAGAATCCGGCTTATAGGCCTGCCTTTTTTTCAAAAAAACTAAAGCTATTATTCCCGTATGAACGGGAATAATTAAAATATTTATTTTTTTCAAAATTATATTTCTTTGAATGCTCAATAATTAGTAAGCCATCTTTTTGTAAAATTCTTGAGGTAAATACTGAATTAATTATCTCTAAATAAAAAGGATATTCAAGATTAAAAGGCGGATCAGCAAAAATAAGGTTGAATTTAGTTTTAGTGATTTTTATAAAATGGAATGCATCTGTCTTAATCGTGTTAATGTCCATTTTAAGCTCTTTTTTAAGGCTGTTAATGAAATTTATGCACAATGGATTACTATCTATTGCAGTAACATTCTGTGCGCCTCTTGATGAAAGTTCAAAACTTATACTTCCAATGCCACAAAATAAATCTAATGCAATGGTTTTTTCAAATTTAAATATATTACCAAGTATATTAAAGAGAGCCTCTTTAGCTCTATTTGTTGTGGGTCTTACAGAAATATTTTTTGATGCCCTTATGATTCTACCTTTGTGAAGACCTGAAATAATTCTCATTTTATAAAATATTCATAAAATAGGGGGCAGGGTGATTACTATGAATATTTTGTTGAGTATCATTTTCAATAAATTTTATGTTATCATGAAAATTATTTACGCCCAAATAATAGTTATTATAATTATCAAACTTTTCTAAAAATAAGATATCTAGAGAGTCAGAAGATAATTTATATTCTTCAATTAGAGCAAATAGATAGTACATAAAATCATCTGAATTAGAATGTGGAAAAGAATTATAAACTAAAAGATTGTTACTTTCCATAAGAAAAAGATCAAATATGTTTTTTTGAAGATTTATAAATAATCTTATTTTTCTATCACTATAGGGTTTTATGAATTCTTGAAGATCATCGTATAGTATTTTTGAATAATGATAGTAATGAATTTGGTTAAAACATTTATTTAAAGTTTTTTCCATTTTTTTACTTATTTGATATATAATACATACTTTATTGTCCTCAGTAATATCGGAAACTACTTTGTGGTTTTTTTTTAGTTCAGTGTAATTAGAAAGAAGCTGTTTAGAATTTTCTTGGGCATGTAATTCAGAAGGAGTAAACATTGATGGATTATCAAAAAAAATTAATTTAACCTGATTCTGATCGTCTATTTCATTTAAATCTAAAAACTTTGTGAATTCTTTTTCCTCAAAGATGTTTATATCCTCGTAAAGGAAATAGTTTTTTTCTGAGTTTGAACTGAAATAAAAACCATCATTAAATATGTGAATTGATAGTTTTAAATCTATGTTAGAACTATTTTTTGGCATCAAAAATTGTTGGCCAGTTCCCATTTGTGCTGACTTCAACAAGAGAGCCTAGAATAATATCTGGACCATTTACTCCATCAACCGAAACAGTTTCATTTTCTTGATTAAGTAAATCTTTATCTTGATCGTAAAGAATGATGTTTTTAGAAACCTTAACTTCAAAAACAGGGACCCTGTAGTTATTTTTTATAATTATATCAGAATTAATTTCAAAATCAGCCTCAACGCCATCAATTGGGACTTTATTCATCACTTTATAATCTTCATCATACTTAAACAATGAGTCTTTTACACCTACAAAACCTAAGGTATCTATAACAACTACTTCTCTTAACATATCTATTCTGTAGATTCTGTCATACTGTAGATATGAAGAGTCTTTCTTTTCAATTAAAGTGAATATTCCTTCATCAACAAATTTAATTAAGCTATCAAAATTGTTTGCATAAAAACCCTTAACATCCCTATGTGCAATTTGGGCTTTCCTTATTGTTTTCATTCTATCAATTACTTTAGAGTATCTTTTTTCTTTTACTTTGTTAAAGTTTATAGGGCCGTTAATTGAATCGTATATTTTATAACTAAAAAAAAGACAAAGCACCCATAAAAAAATTTGAACTCCTATTTTCATTTTACTTCATGATTTAAGACAAACAAATCTACAATTTTTTTTTATTCACCAAAGTATTTGCCAATTATAATCAGTTAATTTCAATGATAAATGATGATATTTGTAGTGTTAAAAAAATATAATGAAAATCATCTCAATAATACCTGCAAGATATGATTCTAAGCGTTTTCCTGGGAAATTATTAGAAAATATTGGAGATAAATCAGTCGTTGAAAAAACATATGAATCTGTTCTAAACACTAATTTATTTGATAACGTTTTTGTTGCTACTGATAATTTATTAATAAAAGAAAAGATATTATCAATTGGTGGTCAAGTTATCTTGACTAAAGGTAGTCATGTTTGTGGATCTGACCGGGTGGCTGAAGCATCAATAAATCTTGAAGCTGACATCATTGTTAATGTTCAAGCTGATGAGCCTTTTATTGACAAGAAAAGTCTATCTGATCTAATAAATATTTATAAAGATGATAAAGAGGAATTAATTGAGCTGGTTTCCCTAATGTCACCAATCAACAAATCAAAACTTATCATTAATCCAAATATTGTAAAGGTTATTGTTGATAATAATAATTTTGCTCTGTATTTCTCTAGATCAAAAATTCCATTTAATAGAGATGAAGACCATAATATTAATTACTTTAGACATATTGGAGTCTATGGGTTTAGAAAAAAATCATTGATTGATTTTTTTGAAAATGGAGAAACTCCCTTAGAAAATTCTGAAAAAATTGAGTGCATTCGACACCTTGAAATGGGAAAAAAAATAAAAATGGTCAAAACTGATATCTCTTCTTTGAGCATAGACGAATATTCCGATCTATTAAAAGCAAATAAATTATTGAATTAATTTTTTTTATAAAAGGGTAGTTTAACAATTAAAGCCTCCTCCGCTTTTCCTCTTATGTCTATTTTAATTTTATTAGTTTTTTTTAATTCTGTTGCCTGAACATAACCTAGGCCAATTCCCTTTTCAAGTGATGGTGAGAATATTCCAGAGGTTACTCTCCCTATGCTTTCTTCGTTTTGATTTAAGATTGAGTAGTTGGACCTTGGGATAGCCCTTTTTATTAACTCAAAACCTATTAATTTATCTTTTGGGCCATCATTAATTTCCTTTAAAAAGTTGTTTGAATTAATGAATTTTTTATCTCTTTTAATAATCCATTCTAATCCTGCATTAATTGGAGAGATATTCTCATCAAGCTCATTTCCATACAAACAATATCCCATCTCTAGTCTTAATGTATCTCTGGCACCCAACCCTATCGGCAATATAGGATTCTTATTCTCAATATTAATTATTGAATTCCATATATCATTTGAATATTTGGAGTCAAAATAAATTTCAAGTCCATCAGAACCGGTGTATCCTGTTCTTGAAATAATTACATCTTTATGTCCAGCAAAATTACTGTATATATGTTCAAATGAGTTTAAAGAAAATAAATTTTCAGTTGTTAGACTTTGAATCATTTTTATAGCATTGGGACCTTGTACAGCTAAAAGTGAAAATTTATTTGATATGTCATAAATCTTTGCTCCAAACTTTAAGTTTTGTTTTCTAATCCACGCTAAGTCTTTTTCAATATTTGAAGCATTAACTACCAGCATATATTTTTTTTCTTCTAATTGATATATAATCAAATCATCAACAACACCTCCATTATCATTAGGTAAGACAGTGTACTGGGACATTCCAGGAGATATTTTAGAAATATCATTACTGCTGATGAATTGAATTAATTCCGTTGAATTGCTTCCTTCGATTATAAACTCTCCCATATGCGACACATCAAAAAGTCCAGCGTTATTTCTCACAGAATGATGCTCTTCTTTAATGCTTGAATAATATAGTGGCATGTTATATCCTGCAAAAGATACCATCTTGGCTCCAAGATTTATATGATTTTTTTCTAAAGGAGTCGTTTTCATGTAGTAAATTTGTATAAAAATATTACATAAATGTCAAACTTATACAAATACTATGCTTAGACTAACCATTGCTTTATTATTATTTAATTTTCCTACAGTATATTCTCAGCAAACCAAATTAGATTCTCAATTTCATAAGCAAAGAAGAGACGAGCTTAGAAAAAAAATGCCAGAAAATAGTGTGGCAGTTTTTTTTACGTCCCCTATCAGAAATAGGTCAAACAGCGTGGATTTTCTTTATCATCAGGATCGAAATTTTTATTATTTGACAGGATGGAGGGAACCTCATGGAGTATTACTAATATATAAAAACGAACAGGAGGATGAAAATGGATTTTATAAAGAAAAAATTTATGTAAGAGAAAGAGACGCCTATAGGGAAATGTGGGATGGTAAAAGAAAAGGAGTTGAAGGTGCATTAAAAATGGGTTTTGATAGAGTCTTCTCCAGAAAAGATTTTAAAAAAACTAATCATTTATTCTCCAAGTTTAGTAGTGTATTGATTTTTAATTTTGAGAACGATATTCGAAATTTTAAAAATGATCCTAATGACTTATATGACTTAACTAATTTTTTCAAAAAAGAAATAAATTTTCCAGACTTATTTGATCCGATTAAATATAGAATTTATAGAAGAATTAAAGATTTTGACTACAATCAAGTCGAGATTCTAAAAAATGAAATTAATTTTTATGTTGAAAGAGATCCATCATTACTTGACGACCCTAATATTGTTGCTTTTATTGAATCTCAGAATCAAGAATTTTATAGTGAAATTAAGAAAAAGACATCATTAGAGATTAAAGAATTTAATTTCAACGTTGAATTACTTCCAGGAATCATGACTGATCTTAGAGAACGTAAAACTTCGAAAGAAATTCAAATTTTAAAGAAAGCTGTTTCAATTTCAGTAATAGGTCAAATAGAAGTCATGAAAGCTATGAAGCCAGGTATGAGTGAGAGTGAAATTCAGGGTATTCATGAATTTGTTTTCAAAAAATATGGAGTTCCCTATGAAGGATATCCATCAATTGTTGGTGCAGGAGGGAATGGCTGCATCCTTCACTATATAGAAAATGATGATACTGTATTTAACAATCAATTAGTTTTAATGGATGTAGGTGCAGAACATATGGGTTATACTGCTGATGTTACTCGAACAATTCCTGCTAATGGTAAGTATAGTTTCGAGCAAAGAGAATTATATGAAATTGTTTACGAAGCTCAATCAGCGGGAATAAAAGCTGCTGTTGTTGGAGCTAAATTTTCAGATGTCTATCAAGCCTGTTATGATGTCATAGAAAGAGGATTATTGAGGTTGGGAATAATAGAACCACTGAGTAAAAGCGAAAGATATCGTGAGGTCAGAAAATATTTCCCTCATGGAGTAGCCCACCATATAGGACTTGACGTTCATGACCCTGGTAATTATAAAACAATTGAACCAGAAATGATCATTACAGTAGAACCAGGAATATACATTCCTGAAGGAAGTAACTGTGATCCAAAGTGGTGGAATATTGGTATTAGAATTGAGGATGACATATTAATAACCGAAAATGGACCAGAAAACCTTTCAGAATTGGCTCCTAGAAAGTGGAATGAAATCGAAGAAATTATGAAACTTGATAGCGCTCTTGATTCATTCGTTTTGCCAGAAATTAATTAGCTCATTAATAGTGATTTAAATTCCTGAAATTTTTTTATTTCTACTACTTCTTTTGACTTAGAAAATATACCTTCTAATTGATTTGGAAACTTTATTGTTGATTTAGTTTCTTTTTCTACAACATCTTTAAATTTAATTGGATGAGCAGTGCCTAAAAAAACACCTAAAAAATCAGAACTCTTTTGTTTTAAAAATTTCTTCAGACCTAAATAGGCAATCGCAGCATGTGGTTCAGAAACATAGCCAAATGAATTATATAAACATGATATAGCATCTCTAGTTTCAGTATCAGAAAATTTGTAACCACTAATATTTTTAACTATTTCTTTATAGTTATTATTGAATATTTCTTCAATTCTAACAAAATTACTTGGATTACCAACATCCATAGCATTTGAAATAGTTTCTTGAGATGCTCTTGGAGTATAAACACCAGTGTTTATATATTTTGGAACAACATCATTTATATTTGTACTGGCAATAAAATGATCAATAGGCAAACCCATTTTTTTTGCAAGTATTCCAGAGCATAAATTCCCAAAATTTCCACTTGGAACAGAAAAAACTAATTTTTTATTTAACTCAGATAGTTTTTTATAACTTATAAAATAATAGAACATTTGTGGTATCCATCTAGCAATATTAATTGAATTTGCAGATGTGAGGTTTAAATAGTTATTAATTTCAAAATCCATAAACGCATCTTTTACAAATCTTTGGCAGTCATCAAATGTTCCATCAACTGAAATTGCTTTAATATTTTTACCAAGAGTTGTAAATTGTCTTTCTTGTAAATCACTGACTTTATTTTTTGGATATAAAACGACAACGTCAATACCATCAATATCCATAAATCCATTTGCTACAGCACCTCCTGTATCACCAGACGTTGCGACTAAAACAGTAATTTTTTCATCTTTTTTTAAAGAATAGCTTAGGCATCTAGACATAAATCTTGCTCCAACATCTTTAAATGCTAGGGTAGGGCCATGAAATAATTCAAGTGTGTAAATATTTTTTGATAATTTGACAAGTGGAAAATTAAAATTTAAAGTATCTCTTACAATTTCTAGCAATGAGCTTTTCTTAATAGATTTACCAACGTAGAGTTTGATAGTTTCAAATGCAATATCGCTATCGGTCATTTTATTTATTTTTTGAAAAAATGCTTCTGATAGTTTTGGAATTTTTTTTGGAAAGTATAGGCCTTTGTCAGCTGAGAGCCCCTTTTTTAGTGCCTGATTAAAGGCTAAAGAGATATTTGAATTTTTAAGTGAATAGTATTTCATTTAGAAGGAATAATCTTAATCCCATTAGGGTTAATTTTTGAAATGTAACACTGTATTCCAATATCATGATTTTTAAAAACTTTTTTCATCTCATCGGCTACTCTCTTCGCTATTTCGTTCCCTTTAGTTAAAGCAAATACTGATGGACCAGAACCGGATATTCCACATCCCAATGCTCCAGCTTTGTTAGCAACATCTTTTAACTTATAAAATTCGGGAATTAGTGATGATCGATGGGGCTCAACAATTTCATCAACAAGGCACTTTGAAATCAAATCATAATCATTTTTATAAAGTCCGCTAACCATACCAGCAAGATTTGCCCACTGCTTAATTGCAAGTTCCATTGGAACATTTTCTTTTAAAACTTCTCTTGAATGAAGAGTTTTAATCTCAATTTGAGGATGAATTATAACAGCTACAAGTTCATTAGGAATTGGAAGTTTAATAACATCGATTGGATCAATACTTCTAGTTAAAGTAAAACCACCATATATTAAAGGAGAGACATTGTCTGGAATTGCTTTTCCACTAACAAATTTTTCACCCTCCATTGCAAATTTAATAAGATCATCTTTAGTAGCAGGATCTCCTAAAATTTTATTTACACCAAAAACTGCTCCTGCAGAACTAGCGGCACTACTTCCAATACCACTTCCAGGCTTAATCCTTTTAATTATTTCAATTTCAAAACCAAAATTTGATGGATATTTATTTAAAAAGGAATTAATTGCTATTCCTGCAACATTTTTTCTAGGATCAGAAGGCAATCTGTGTCCTTCAACACTAATAATTTTGACACCTTTTTGTTTTGATTTTCTGATTATTATTTCATCTCCTACTTCTTTTAAACAAAAGCCAAGAACATCAAACCCACAGGAAACATTTGCTACACTTGCTGGACAAAAGACTCTAATTTTTTCCATCACTTTTTTCCTATTCGAATTATATCTGCAAATATACCAGAGGCAGTGACTTCTCCACCAGCCCCGGCGCCTTTAACTATTAGTGGTTGATTTTTATATCTATTTGTATAAAAAAGAACTATGTTATCACTACCTTTTAAATTATAAAAATCATGATTTTTTGGAATTTCTTTTAAACCCACACTTGCTTTACCATTTTTTAAAGTTGCTACATATTTGAGTTTTGAATTTTTCTTTTCAGCACTTTCAAGAAGGTTATTAAAATGACTATCATTTTTTTTCAGTGAATTAAAAAATGATTCATTATCAGTGGCATGTATAGAATCATCTGGTAAAAAAGAATTATTTTCAATTTCATCGAATTCAATATTTAGACCACTTTCACGAGCTAAAATTAAAATTTTTCTTGCTACATCAACACCTGATAAATCTATTTTTGGATCAGGTTCAGTAAAACCATTAATTTGGGCAGTTTTTGTGACTTCATAGAAAGAAATGCCTTTTTTGAAATTATTGAAAATAAAATTTAGACTTCCAGATAAAACAGCTTGAATTTCTATAATTTGATCACCTGACGCAACAAGATTGTTAAGTGTATCAATTACTGGAAGACCTGCCCCTACGTTAGTTTCGTAAAGAAATGAACTTCCATATTTACGCGATATGTTTTTTAATTTCAAATAATTACTCAATAAATCTGAAGCCGCTATTTTATTACAAGTGACAACACCAATACTATTTTCTAAATACCTTGAATACTCTTTTGCTATTAGTTCATTGGCAGTATTATCAACAAAAATGCTGTTTCTTAAATTTAAACTAATTGCATGATTAAAAAAATCATCCTTATTTGCAATTTTATCACTTTGATCTAATTTTTCCTCCCAATTTGAAAGTTTAATTGGAGAATTACCAAGTATCATTTTTCTTGAATTTGAAATACCAAGTACTCTTATCTTTAAACCTAAAAATTCCCTGAGATAATTTTGCTGGAACTTTATTTGATCCAATAACTTTCCACCAACATTTCCAACACCAATGATAAATAAATTCAATTGCTTAATTTGTGACTCAAAAAATCTTTCATGTAAAGAATTAAGTGCTTTATTTAGATTTTTTTTATTAATAATTAATGAGATATTTCTTTCAGACGCTCCTTGAGCTATTGCTTTAATGTTTATGTTATTTTTACCCAGAGTACTAAATAACTTACCACTTATTCCTTGATGATTTTTCATTTTATCGCCCACAATTGCAATATTTACCATATTTTTTTCAATACGTGCGGGGCTAATTTTACCTAATGATATTTCGTTTGAAAATTTATTATCAAGAGTCTTTTTTGCATTTTCATCAAACTCTGTTTTTACTGCAATACATATAGAATGTTCTGATGAGGCTTGAGTAATCATTATAACATTGATATTTTTTTCAGATAATGCATCAAACATTCTTTTAGCAAAACCAGTAACTCCAACCATTCCACTTCCTTCTATATTTATCAAACTAACATCATCAATATGACTAATGCCCTTAACAACAACCTTATTGTGAGAAGATATCTCACTTATTTTTGTTCCTGGATCTTTTGGGCTGAAAGTATTTTTAATTAATAAAGGAATTTTTTTATTAATGAGTGGTTGTATTGATGGAGGATATATTACTTTTGCACCAAAATGAGACAGTTCCATAGCCTCATAATAGCTTAATTTACTTATCGGTATTGCTTGATTCACTATAGTTGGATTTGCTGTATACATTCCACTTACATCAGTCCATATTTCTAAAGAATCTGCATTCAAATGATTTGCAATTATTGCGGCTGAAAAGTCTGATCCTCCCCGTCCTAGTGTAGTTATCTCATCATTTCTGTCACTTGAAATAAACCCGGGAAAAACAAGGACATTTTTTAATTCTGATTTAAAATGCTCACTAAATTTTTTACCTGTAAACTCATCGTCCAAAATTTGAACTCCATCTTCTAATTTTGTCCTTACAAATAATCGAGAATCTTTATGCTCAGATTCGATGCCATTATGAATAAATATTTCGTTGATTATATGACTGGACATTATTTCACCATAACCTGAAATAGTATATAAATTTTTATTTGTTATTTCTTTCCATAAAGAAATGGAATCTAATAATGACTCTATTTCATTCAAATGCTTTTTAACAAAACTGATTGATTTACTTTGATATTCAAATGGAATGAAGTCTTTTATTGGCTCAAGATTTATCTTTTCAATTTTTGAAATTAATGATTTATACTCATCCTTTTTTTGGGTTTTAGCTAATTCAAGGCAATCTAATAAATGATCTGTGACATTTGCAATTGCTGATACAACAATGCAAAGTTTATCACTTTCATTTTTTATGATTTCAATAACATTTGAAATAGATTTTGAGCTAGAAATTGATGAGCCTCCAAATTTAAGTACTTTCATTTTTATAATTTTTACAAATTAATGAGATATTTTATCAAATTTATGATGACAAAAAGATAAATATTTATGAACTATAAATTAAAAGATTACCCCATAGGGGTTTCTGATGAGATCGATACATTAAAATTTTCTAGGCCTTTTAAAGATGAGATAAACAAGTTCAATTTTAACAGATATAAATTGATCATAATTGCAAAAATATTAGAAATGATTAAATTTTAGCTAAATTAAGCCCCAATTCTTTTTTTTCCGATAGTAAAACTTAACTTTTCTTCTCCTTCATTATGATCCAAAGTAATGATGTCTCCCTCTTTTATTTTATTAGCAACGACATTCTCTGCCAAGAGATCTTCTACATAATTTTGGATTGCCCTGTTTAATGGTCTTGCACCGTATTTTCTGTCGTAGCCTTTTTGTATAATAAAATCTTTTGCCTTTTTAGAAAGCTCAAGCCCATAACCTATTTTATTAATTCTAGCAAATAATTTGTCTAGTTCTAAATCAATAATTTTACTAATCTCTTTCTTTTCTAATGTATTAAAAATAATTACATCATCTATTCTATTTAAAAACTCAGGTGAGAATGTTTTTTTAAGTGCATTTCTAATTAGATTTTTTTCAATTTCAGGTGCCTGAGCTTTTCTTGTGGAAGTTTCAAAGCCAACACCAGCCCCAAAATCCTTTACTTCTCTAGCGCCAATATTTGACGTCATTATTATAATTGTATTTTGAAAATTAATTTTTCTTCCCAAACTATCAGTAAGAAACCCGTCGTCTAGAACTTGTAAGAGCATATTAAATACATCAGGATGAGCTTTCTCAACTTCATCTAATAAAATCACAGAATAAGGTCTTCTCCTAACTTTTTCACTTAATTGCCCACCCTCTTCGTAACCAATGTATCCAGGAGGAGCTCCAATTAATCGAGAGATAGCAAATTTTTCCATATACTCACTCATGTCAACTCTAATTAGGTTTTCTTCTGAATCAAAAATTTCTTTGGCCAATATTTTAGCTAAATGTGTTTTACCTACTCCTGTTGGACCAAGAAATATGAATGAACCAATTGGTTTTTCAGGATTTTTTAATCCAGCTCTATTTCTTTGTATAGCTTTAGAAACTTTTGCAACAGCTTCACTTTGACCAATAATTTTACTTTCAATTGAACTAGACAGATTATTTAACTTATTTTTTTCACTTTTTACAATTTTGGTTACTGGGATATTAGTTATCATTGATACAACATCTGCAATGTGTTCTTCATCGACAGAAACACGATTCATTTTTGATTCTTCATGCCAACGCTCTTGTGCTTCCTTAAGTTTTCTTTCAACTCGTTTTTCATCATCACGAAGTTTTGCAGCTTCTTCATATTTTTGTTTTCTAACTACTGAATTTTTTTCATCTCTGACCTTATCAAGCTCTTCCTCAAGTTTTATGATCTCCTCTGGAACATCCATGTTGTTGATATGAACTCTTGAGCCAGCTTCATCAAGCGCATCAATTGCTTTGTCAGGAAGATATCTGTCAGTAACATATCTATCTGTTAAATCTACACAAGCCTCTATTGCTTTTTCTGAATATGTTACATTGTGATGATTTTCATATCTCTCTTTGATATTTTTAAGAATCTCTAGGGTTTCTTCAACTGTTGTTTCCTCTACCAGTACTTTTTGGAACCTTCTTTCAAGCGCACCATCTTTTTCAATATTTTGTCTATATTCATCAAGGGTAGTAGCTCCTATACATTGAATTTCTCCTCTTGCTAAAGCAGGTTTAAACATATTGGATGCATCTAAACTTCCAGTAGCACCTCCTGCACCAACGATTGTATGAATTTCATCAATGAATAAGATAACATTGTCATTTTTTTCTAATTCATTCATCAAAGCTTTCATTCTTTCTTCAAATTGCCCTCGATATTTTGTTCCTGCAACCAGACTTGCTAAATCTAATGAGACAACCCGCTTCCCATAAAGAATTCTTGAGACCTCTTTATTAATTATTCTAAGGGCTAATCCCTCAGCAATAGCTGATTTACCAACACCTGGTTCCCCTATTAACAAAGGATTATTTTTTTTTCTTCTACTGAGAATTTGAGAAACTCTTTCTATTTCTTTGTCTCTACCTATTACTGGGTCAAGCTTATTTAGTTGAGCTAGTGCAGTAATATCACGACCAAAATTATCTAGTACAGGAGTTTTGGATTTTGTAGTTCCTCTGGATTCTGGAGAAGGAATAAATGGGTTTTCTTTTGGTTGATCCTCTTTTTCATCTGAAAAGGTAGATGAAGAAGGAAGCTCTTCAAAATCATTATCATCACTAGCTAACATTAATTTAAACTGTTCCTTTACGGTTTCATAATCAACATTTAAGTTTAACAGTAATTTTGTTGTAGGATCATTTTCATTTCTAAGTATGCAAAGCAATAGGTGAACTGTATTAATTAGTTCGCTCTGAAATAACTTAGCTTCCAAAAAGGTTGTTTTTAATGCACGTTCAGCTTGTCTTGTTAAATGCAGATTTTTTTTATGATTAATTTCATTTGGAGCTTCAATAGAAGAGGGATTTAAAATTTCAATTTTCTTTCTGAGATCCTCTAAGTTTAAATCTATTGATTTTAATATTGATATGGCTTTACCTTCACCATCTCTTAGAATGCCCAACATCAGATGCTCAGTACCTATGAAACTATGCCCTAATCTTAAAGCCTCTTCCTTGCTGTAAGAAATTACATCTTTGACTCTTGCTGAAAAATTATCATCCATATAAATTTATCTATAAATGATTGATCCAAAATTTATTTGCTGCTAATTGACAAAAAAAATATCATTTAGAAAAATAGTTTAGAAAAAAAATGTATCGTTTTTTTAGATTAATATGTTAATAAATTGGTTAATAAAGGATTTTGTGATGACTATTAAATCTTAGCTATTAAATTAATTTAGCAATATATAACACATAGATTATGAGTGAAAGTGATAGACTAATACCAATAAATATTGAAGATGAGATGAAGTCGTCTTACATTGATTATTCAATGTCTGTAATTGTTTCAAGAGCATTACCTGATGTAAGAGACGGCCTGAAACCTGTACACCGAAGGGTTCTTTTTGGCATGTATGATATGGGTATTAGATCAAGTTCTGCATATAAAAAATCTGCAAGAATAGTTGGAGAGGTCATGGGTAAATATCATCCACATGGTGATAGTTCTGTTTATGACTCTATGGTTCGAATGGCTCAAACATGGAGTCTTAGATATTTGTTAGTTGATGGGCAAGGTAATTTTGGCTCTGTTGATGGAGATAGTCCTGCAGCAATGAGATATACTGAAGCCAGAATGCAAAAAATTTCTGAAGATCTTTTAGCGGATATAGATAAAGATACTGTTGATCTTCAATTGAACTTTGATGATAGCTTAAAAGAGCCAACAGTTTTACCAAACAGAATACCAAATTTATTAATTAATGGCGCGTCAGGAATAGCAGTTGGGATGGCTACTAATATGCCACCACATAATCTAACAGAGGTTATTAATGGAATTACAATGTATATCGAAAATAATGATATAACCATTGAAGAACTTATGCAGGAAATAAAGGCGCCAGATTTTCCAACAGGTGCCACTATCTATGGTTATGAAGGTGTTAAGGATGCCTTTTTAACAGGAAGAGGTAAAGTAGTGATAAGAGCTAATGCTACAATTGAATCAATAAATGATCGTGAATGCATAGTAGTGACAGAGATACCCTATCAAGTTAATAAAGGAGAGATGATCAGAAAGACTGCTGAGATGATCAATGATGGTAAAATTGAGGGTATTAGTAATATTCGGGATGAGTCTGATAGAAAAGGCATGAGAGTTGTTTACATACTCAAACGTGATGCTATTCCTAATATCGTACTTAATAAACTATATAAATACACACAGCTTCAGTCATCTTTTAGTGTTAATAACATAGCCTTAGTTAATGGAAGACCTAGACTTTTAAACCTTAAAGAGCTCATTCATTATTTTGTTAATCACAGACATGATGTGGTTGTTAGAAGAACAAAATTTGAACTAAAAAAAGCTGAAGAACGAGCTCACATATTAGAGGGTTTAATCATTGCATCAGACAATATTGATAACGTTATCAAAATTATCCGTGCCTCTTCTGATGCTGATCAAGCTAGGGAAAAGTTAATGAAAACATATAAATTAACTGAGATACAGGCAAAGTCGATAGTTGAGATGAGACTAAGGCAGTTAACTGGACTTGAGCAAGACAAATTAAGAACTGAACATAGTGAATTAATTAAGACCATAGCAGATCTTAAAGATATTTTAGACAAAAAAGATCGTCGAATGGAAATAATTAAAGATGAGCTTTTAAAAGTCAAAGAAAAATATGGAGATGAAAGAAGATCTCAAATTAATTATGCTGGAGGTGATTTCAGTGTAGAAGATATGATACCCAATGAAAAAGTTGTAATCACCATTTCTCATGCTGGCTATATAAAAAGAACACCACTCTCTGATTACAAAATTCAAAATAGAGGCGGTGTTGGAGCTAAAGCATCTACAACCAGAGATCAAGATTTTCTAGAATATTTATTTGTAGGCACTAATCATCAGTACATGTTATTTTTCACTCAAAAAGGAAAATGTTTTTGGATGCGTGTTTTTGAAATACCAGAGGGATCAAGAACATCTAAAGGAAGAGCAATACAAAATTTAATCAGTATAGAACAAGAGGATCGGGTAAAAGCTTTTATTTGCACTCAAGATTTGAAGAACGAGGACTATATAAATAGTCATTATGTGATTATGGCTACAAAAAAAGGTCAAGTTAAGAAAACTTCACTTGAAAAGTATTCTAGACCAAGAGCCAACGGAATTAATGCTATAACAATTAGGGACGATGATGAACTTTTAGAAGCAAAGTTAACAAATGGTAATAGTCAGATTTTCTTGGCTGTAAAGTCTGGAAAGGCCATTCGATTTGAAGAAAGTAAGACAAGGCCCATGGGTAGGAATGCTTCAGGAGTTAGAGGTATAAGACTTGCAAATGAGAATGATGAGTTAGTTGGAATGGTTTCTGTTAATGATATGGATACAAATATTCTGGTGGTTTCACAAAATGGCTATGGTAAAAGATCAAATCTTGAAGACTACAGGATAACAAATAGAGGAGGAAAAGGAGTCAAGACAATTTCTATAACTGAAAAAACAGGTGATCTAGTTACAATTAAAAACGTGACTGATCTAGATGATCTTATGATAATTAATAAATCTGGAATAGCCATAAGAATTGCTGTATCAGATTTAAGAGTTATGGGTAGAGCTACTCAAGGCGTGAAACTTATAAATATTAAAGAAAATGATTCTATTGCTGCAGTGGCTAAAGTTATGAAAGATGATGAGGAGGTTGAAGATGTAAATGATATTGAAGTCGAAGATGACACAATTGTAAAATAATTATAAATTTGTTCTATGATAAGAATCTGTTTTGCAATTGCACTTTTAATATCGGTATCAGGATTTGCTCAAAAGAAGGAGCTAAGAAAAGCTCAAAAGCTTTTTAGCGAAGGAAAAGTTGATGAGTCTTTTAAAATGCTCGAAGATAATGATGCTTTATTTGATGCTGCTGATGATAAAACATTAGCAAGTTACAGTCTTCTTCTTGCAAAGATTGCTAGATCCAAATCAGAGTTTAAAAAAGCATATGATTTTTTATCTCCAATAACAAACTCTCCCTCTGTTAAAACTGATGTTTCCAATGAGTTAAATCAATTAACAAATGATTTAATAAATAGTGCAATTAAAGACAATGAAATAAAGGAGTTTTCTGCTTCTGCAAAAAAGCTTTTTTTAGCCTATTCTATATCGCCAGAAACAAATAGTGATTATTTATATTTTGCTGCATCTGGTGCTGTAAATGCAAAAGATTATGATTTAGCCTTAGAATACTATTTAATGCTAGAAGAGATTAAATATGATGGTGTTACAACAAAATACTTTGTCACAGAAGTTGAATCTGAAAATGAAATTGAAGTTGCTAAATCAGAATATGATCTCTATAAAAAAACAAAACAATACAAAGACTTTAGAGAAGAGCAGACAGAGTCTAAATTTCCAGAAATTGTTAAAAATATCGCCCTCATTTTCGCTCAAAAAGGTGATAATGAAAAAGCATTTGCTGCCATAAAAAAAGCAAGAGAAGAAAATCCAAATGATATTAATTTGATTCTAACTGAAGCAAACATTTATATTGAATTAGATGAAAAAGAAAAATTTGGACAGTTAATGAGTGAGGCAATTTCAATGGATCCAAATAATGGAAATTTATACTATAATTTGGGTGTTGTAACTAGGGATCTTGGAAATCTAAGCTTGGCAAGAGAATATTATGAAAAGGCTATTGAGTTAGATCCAAACCTTGAAAATGCATATTTAAATTTAGTATCCTTAATTCTTGAAGGTGAATCTGCTATTGTTGAGGAAATGAATAGTCTAGGCACTTCTAATGCTGAAAATAGAAGGTATGACCTGTTAAAAGAGAAAAGAGAAGATTTATATCGAGAGTGTATACCAATCTTATTAAAAATTATTGAAATTGATAAGAATAAAGAAGCTGTCAAGACTTTGATGAATATTTATGGAACTATAGGGGATACAGCTGGATTTAAATCAATGAAAGCTATTCTTGAAGAATAGTTTTTATACTCTTCCTTTTATTAAATTTACATTTCAATTTGTTTAATATGGTTAAAGCTTTTTGGAACTTTCTTTTGAATAATAAAGACTCTATCTATAAGATATTCTTAATCATAAGCTGTAGCATTTTGACTGTGTATTTTTTTCCTAGCGGGGGAAAGTTTAAATATAACTTTCAGAAGGGAAGGCCATGGCAATATAATACTCTTTATGCACCATTTGATTTTGCCATTTTAAAATCAGATGAGGAATTAGAAATAGAAAAAAATGAATTATTAAATAAAAACAGTAATTATTATCGTTACGATGAGAGTATTTTTGAACAGGTTAAACTTTCTTATGAAAACAATTTTTCAAATTTTGTTTTACTTCCAGCATCTGATGTTAATTATATGGATGCATATAATTATGGATTGAGTTTACTTGAAGAGATATATTCCATCGGAGTCCTTCCACTAGGCCTCGAAAATAATGGAAATGATATTATTTTTTTAGTTAAAGGAAACACGGAGACTAATATAGATATTAATGATTTTTTTAAAATTGAAGATTTAAAAAATTGGATTAGTCAAGAAGTAAGTAATCAGAGTTTTAATGGTTTTGGTGACTCTTTCTATTCCCTTTTTTTTGAAATTATTCAGCCTAATATTTTTTTTGAAAAAGAGTTTACTGAAAACATAATTGAATCTTTATTAAATAATATTTCTCCATATCGGGGAATTATTCCAGAAAATTCAATAATTATTTCTAAAGGCGAGATTGTTATGGGTGAAAACCTACAGGTCTTATTATCATTACAAACAGAATATGAATCTCAACTCTGGTCAGAATACAGCTACTATTGGATTATTTTGGGATACTCTATTCTAGCAGTAATTACATTTTTAACTCTATTGCTTTTCATTTATAATTATCGCTCTGAGCTTTATTTAAGTAATAAAAAAGTAACTTTTATATTTCTAAATGTTGTTGCTGTGATCTCCCTGACAACACTTGTTGTTAATTTTAACGCTGATTATACTTTTGCTATTCCAATATGTATATTACCTCTAATTCTTAAAACATTTTTTGATCCAAGGCTAGGTCTTTTTGCTCATGTAATTGCAATCTTAACTCTTGGATTTATTGTTCCAAATAGTTTTGAATTTGTCTTTTTGCAAATAATTGCTGGAATCGTAATAATTCAATCTGTTACTCAACTTCAAAACAGGGCAAATTTATTTATTACTGTTGCACAAATAGTTTTAATTTATATTGTTGGATATGTTGCTTTTACCTTAATTAGAGAGGGTAGCATAAGTGAAGTAAATCCTAATATAATCGGTTTATTTTTAATCAATGGACTATTGACATTATTTGCTCAACCTCTTATATATTTGTATGAAAAAGCTTTTAATTTGGTTTCAGATGTATCTTTATTAGAACTTTCTGACACCAACTCACCTTTATTAAGGGATTTATCAAATAAAGCTCCAGGAACATTTCATCATTCCCTTGAAGTTGCTAACTTATCTGAAACAGCTGCCAGTGCTATTGGAGCAAATACACTTCTTGCACGCGTTGGCGCTCTTTATCATGACATTGGAAAAATAAATAATCCAAGTTTTTTTACCGAAAATCAAACAAGCAGATATTCTCCACATAAAAAACTCACACCAATTGAAAGTGCTAAAATCATTATCGATCATGTAAGTGATGGTGTTTCAATTGCAAAGAAGAATAAATTGCCAAATCGTGTTATTGATTTTATCAGAACTCATCATGGAACAAGTAAAGTATACTATTTTTTTAAAAAGGCCATCGATAGTAAAGACATTAAATTTGATGAGAATGATTTTACATATCATGGACCTAAACCATTTTCAAAAGAAACAGCGGTATTAATGATGGCCGACTCAGTAGAAGCCGCATCAAAAAGTTTAAGAGATCCAGATATCAATCAAATTACTGATTTTGTCAATTCAATCATTGACAAGCAAGTTGAAGAAAAGCAGTTCTCAGAATGTCAAATTACATTTGCAGATATAGAAACAGTTAAGAAAGTTTTGATTAAGAAATTAACGAATATCTACAATTTGAGAATTGAATATCCCAAATGATTTTTCTTTAAGGATTTACACTTGTTTAATTTTTTAATAAAGATTAAATTGCACTCCATTTAAACAGGAGGGGTGCCAGAGTGGTAATGGAGCAGATTGCTAATCTGTCAACGTGTAAGCGTTGCCTGGGTTCGAATCCCAGTCCCTCCGCAAAATAGGCTAAAAGATTAACTTTTTTTGTTTGGTATCACCTGATTTACAATAATTAAATACTTTAATATTCCAATTTTTACTATATTAACATTTCATAAATTCCAAATCATATAAAATGAAAAAATATATTATAATTTTAGTTGGCTTTTTGACACTTTCATCATGTGGTGCAGATCAAGCTACAGTTGACAAGATGACTAATGAAATGTGTGAAGCTTTAAGTGGAGTAGATACAAGTGATCTTTCCTCTTTAATGGATGCTGCTATTGCAATGATGGATGTTACATCTAAAGAAGATGAATACAGTTCAGTCACTCAGGCACAAATGGAGTCATCAATGAAAGAGAAATGCCCAGACAGTTGGAAAGTTGTTGAAGAAATTTTAGCTATGGGCGAATAATAAAGACCCCGAAAGGGGTTTTTTTATTGTTTAATCTATTCATTTAACTATTATAATTTATGCCTTTATTGATTGTAATCACATCAATAAGTTTACTCTTCATTCTTATATCACTATTAAGATTAAATGCCTTTATCTCATTTGTAATTATCTGTCTTTTTGTAGGGCTGTTTCAGGGTATGCCCCTAGATGATATCATTTTATCCATACAAGAGGGAATTGGAGATACCTTAGGATTCTTAGTTATGATATTAGGCTTTGGAGCTATGCTTGGTAAATTAGTTGCAGATAGTGGAGCTGCTCAAAGAATTACTACTAAACTTGTTTCAAGTTTTGGGCTTAAATATGTTCAATTTGCATTGGTATTGGCAGGATTCATAGTTGGAATTCCAATGTTCTATTCCGTCGGTTTTGTGATTCTAGTTCCATTGGTATTTACAATAGCATCATCAACTGGTCTGCCATTAATTTATGTTGGCCTACCCATGCTTGCATCATTATCAGTTACTCATGGATTTTTACCTCCTCATCCTGCCCCAACGACAATAGCTGCAATGTTTAATGCTGATATTGGAAAGACATTACTTTATGGTGTAATCATTGCTATTCCAACTATTATGGTTGCAGGGCCATTATTTTCAAGATCGATTAAGCACATTAAAGCATCTCCATTAAAAGAATTTTATAATCCAGTGGTTATGAGTGGTGAACAGATTCCTAGTATGACGATTAGCACTCT
>MDTE01061141.1_pt1 | contig 31452 bp, 41 predicted proteins | sample 811231 | NCBI WGS metagenome assembly MDTE01 (sample SAMN05326651, study PRJNA326480) | marine metagenome | isolation source: seawater | place: Indian Ocean: Red Sea | collected 2010 | reverse complement strand
CTAAGGTTATAACAACATTCAATCAGCAGTTATACACGGACTATGCCCATCGTTTTTGGAACACGTTTCCGCACGGTGAATTGGACCTAACGATATACTCGGAAGACGCACTACCAATACCCCACAAGACACTGACATACCATCGTGCTTTTGTTGAACGCAACGCACACAAGAAGACCACGAACTTCAAACTGGATGCTGTGAGATTCTGTTACAAGCCATATGCCATTGCCCAATGCCTTGAAGAGGAATGCGGTAGCGGTGATTATGAACGCATACTGTGGATAGATGCTGACACGATATTCCTCAAAGCAATAGACGAGAAATGGATAGACCATCGCCTAGACGCAATAGATACTGTCATGACATACATGGGCCGCCTTAACTATCACTCAGAAACAGGACTATTGCTGTTCAACCTCAGACATGGACACACCAAAAGATTCATACACACAGTTCGCGAATATTACGACACACAACGCATATACCTATTAGATGAATATCACGACAGTTATGTATGGGACTATGTAAGACGTCAATTTGAACATCAAGGTTATAAGTTTAATGATGTAGGTGATAGCGTCAATAAGCATAAGGGAGGACACATACAAGCATATAGATTTGGTGAATGGATGGATCATACAAAAGGCAAAAGAAAACTACAAGGATATTCAAGTGAAAACATACATAGCAACAATAAGTGATGAACAGTTTGAAACAGCAGAGCGACACATACATTGTGCGGATTGGTTTAACTATGAAGCGGAATGTTTTGCTTTTGACGACCCAGATCCTCGTCAATTTACACTCTTTGCGTTGTTAGGAATACAATTGACGAGAGTTGAAAACTGTGACAAAGGGTGGCGAAATTACGTTAAAAAGACTATGGATACAGAATGGTTAAGCACTGGTAGGTGCTTGAGGGGGCATCAGTATAAACAGAAGCCTAGTATTTGACAACACAGGCCCCACCAAAAAAATCTAATAAAAACAATGGTTTACGTCGCGGTAGGCCCCGAATCACAACTACAGGGTGCGTAAGGGCACCATTCTTACCAAATGAACCAAATTTTCCACCATGAAAACCATGAAAAATGGCTCCAAAACCAGTTGACAATGGTGTTGAATGGTGTTATAATGTAAGAAATAGTCAGAAATCTGGCAAGGGACCGTGTGTGAACCGTGTCTACCTTGAGCAATGGCCCCTTGACCAGTTGAAAAGGTGTGAGAACGGTGGCGCAACGGTGAGAAATGGTAGGCAACCCCCCTCCCACGGTTGACAACGGTGGTGAATCGTGCTATACTCTTGAATACCGTCCTACCGCGGTGGCGAGAGGTGGTGGTGTTATTGCGTTGTATCTCATCTCAGTCAAACTGGTCACCAAAAAACCCCCCATATTATGCGACTTCTACGTGGTTGACCTAGAACCCCAATTCATGCTATAATGTAGTATGACAAAAACAATTATAGACCTTACAAACAATGGCTTACCTGGCGTTTTAGTTGAGACGTCAGAAACTCCTAACCAATTAGATGCTATGGCTGACAGTTTGTCAGTCTCGCAAAACTCAGAACAAGCCTCGGAATTAAGGAGAACGCTACAAGCGGCTTTTCCTTACATCAAGAGGGGTGAACGTTATGACACGGGTGATGAGTGGATTGATTCTACCAACTGGGGTGAGTATTGCTTACTATTGGCAGTGAACGATCAAGGTGCTGGCAACCATGAAATAACATACGATACCGTTCATGGTCATAAATTTGCGTAACCGTTTTTTTCTGGCGAAAACCTTTCAGGCTTATTCAAACAACTTGCCAAACTGACCCTGGCTACGCCAATACTCTGCTAGGCAGTCAGCCAGTTCTTCTTTTGTAACCGCATAGTGTATCTTTACGTCTGAGTCCGCGTTTACCAAGCCTTCTTCCTTTTCTTTAAGGTTGCCCAACACAACACCTTTTCTTTGTGACACATCAATAATGGTGTGCCAATTCTTCCAATTCATGTTGCCTGGATCACAGTAGGTTTTGTAGTCCTTTTGTGTTTTTATACCCTTAAATGAAACTTGGTATATGGTGCCACCGTGTTTTGAATAACGTTCGTCAACTGCTGTGACAAACACTGGTTCTTCTATCTTTTTATATTTTGCCATTTTATTCTCCTTAGTATACAATAATAGCATGGATTGCCATTAATGTCAAGTATTTATGTTACCATGCTAAATACTATAGAACAAAACGGAGAGATTAACAATGAGAGATACCCAAAAAGAACTGAACCAAGCAATGGATAGCCTAAAGCACTACACACGCTCACCACAACTCTTGAATGGTGTGTTGAGTATGCTGATCATATGTGGTTGGGCACTTACTATATCAACCATACTGTGGCAATGGATAGGATAAAGCGGGTAAAGTCAACGCCTGACAAGGATGGACATTGGCAAATACAACAACTGAAAGAAGGTTGGTATACTGCTGATTTTGACTTTGAAACTGATGAATACATCATGAAAAGATGTGAAGACATACCATTAATCACAGTCCAACAAGCAAGGCTGATGAGTTACAAGGATCCAAATGAACTTACTGAACAACAGAAGAGAATACTTTGGCCAGAATGTTACAAATAAAGGATAGTGGAGTGCCGTGGGGTTATTTTAAAATAGATCCAAAGTATACGGGAACAGACTTTAGGCAAGGTGTTGAACCAACACCACCCAACAACACTGATGTTGACAACACTTGGTGTCTTGTTGGAGTTGAACCACATACGATGTTTACACCAGGCACTGAACCAAAAGGTTTTAAATGGTATTGGTGGGACAATAGCATGATGCCTCATCTACGTCATGTGTCACCAAGCAATCATAATGGAAACAAACTGTGGAGCAGACTTACATACTGTGGTTGGAGTTTGCCAAGTTCATGGCAAGGTAGACAAAGTGATAGAGACAGAGTAAACGAAGTATTGAAACACAACAGTGGAGGCGTCATACGGGACATAAGCCAACTGTGGAACGGAACACGTTCTAGTTCATCGCTGTCAAACCGTAAGTGTCTTGTAATAAGAAGTTCAGATAGAAACTATAGAGAGTTTTACAAAAAGACTTGGGACGAATACTGGGCAGAAGTAAAGCCTGTATTGGATAGACATGGATTTACATACGAAGTAAGACGCAAGGTGCCTGTCAAACAAAGACATGGTAATCAGATAGCGGATCAAATAACACAAGGCAACTTTGATTGTGTGTTGGCAAATCATAGTGCTGGCGCAAGTGAGGCAGTGGTTATGGGCATACCTGTCATAACAACTTCACCTTGGAATCCTGCTAGACGTGTGTCAACACCTTGGGAACACTTTGTTGAACATGGTGATGTAATACCACAAACACAAACAAAGGTAGAAGAATGGGTAACTGCCATATGCGGTTACACATATTATAGAACAGAACTTAACACACTATCGTGGATAGATGTTCATCCACAAGCAACAAAACTAAAGGAGCAGAAATATGCCATTTAAGAAAACATATAGTAATCCTACAAACATAGATTACAAATGGGTAAAGGCTTACAGTCTGGCAAAAGCACAGGCGAAGTTCCTTAAACATGAATGGGCATTTGAATTGGAGACATGGTATAAGATGTGGAACAATTCAGGTGTTAAGGAACACAGAGGCAACAAGCCACATCAATATTGTATGGTAAGGTTGGATCAAATAGAAGCATGGGGTCCACATAATTGTATTATCATACCAAGAAGAAAAGGCTTACAGAAACACGTTTATGAAAACGTATTAAAAATAAAAAAGCGAACGGACTACGATAAGAGTTACGCGGTAAGGAGCAGTTATGAAACGATATAAGAGTGCCTACGCCGAAACACGTAAGGACTATAATATAGAATGGCGAACATGGCTTAGGATGATTAGATGTTGTAGAGACAACCACAAGTATTATGTGGAAACATCTGTATGTAGAGAATGGCAAGGAGAAAAAGGTTTCCTTAATTGGTTGGATCACATAGGTCCAAAACCTGGCTTTGAATACATTCACGATAGGATCAATAAACTTGAAGACTATAAACCAGGCAATGTTAGATGGACAAGCAAAACAGAAAGTCAAAACAATCAACGCAAACATCTTAAACCAGAAGAGAGAGCATATTGGGGTAAGATAGCAAAAGGCAATGGCATAAGCAAACACACATTCTTTGCCAGAGTCCATGACAGAGGTTGGGACATTAAAGATGCGGCAACATTGCCACCAAGCCAAATAAAATATAAGAATAGATTAGTATGACGAAGATGCCATTTACTGATTTTGATCCTTACGAACACTTAATGGAAATGACTAGGTTTTGTAATGCGGCTGACAAGCACATACAGAACTTGTTGAAGAACCAAGCAGTAATGACAAAAACAATTAATGGACTTAAAGAAGAAATAGGAATGTTAAAAGCACAGATAGATCTATTGGAGCAAATAATTGAAGGCAACGATTGATATAATAGGCAACGGCAGTAGCAACAACCTGTATAGGAAAACAGGCTTTGTGGTTGTTGCCTGTAATGTGCCACAACACAAATATGATTATGATTACCTTAGCATTATTGATAATAATCCTATTGTATGGATGAAACAAAACAATTACACACCTCGTAAACCTGTTTTATGTTTACGAAAGAATAAAGCAACAGCAAACGCAAAAGAAGTAAAAGGTGAATGGCGCGATGTATATCCTGACAGAGAACGTTGGAATAGCGGACTACACGCGGCAGAATATTTTGCCCCTACATATAATGAAATACATTTATGGGGTATGGACAGTTTTTATTGTGATGACTTCACAAGTCAAATGGACGACATTATAGAAAGGAAGATACGCCCTAACTTAAACAAGTGGTGGCGCCCTGCCTGGATGAGTATATTTGACACACACGTGAAGACACAATTTATTATACACATACCAGAAGGAGAATGCTGTGACTTCAAAAAGGAAAATGTCATCGTCAGACAAGAGAGTCTGGCAATGGCTTGATAACATAAGCCGTCCGAACAAGACACTAAACGGCAATGCCATCTGTCCCTGGTTAGCAAAATACATGGACAAGACAATGGTTGTTAAAAGCACAACACCTGAAACTGTGATCAATAACTTTGCTACATTTAAGGATGTATTTCATATTGAAGCAGTGGTCATATATGGTTTTAGAATGGGGTATGACAAGCAGTATGATTGGATTGATAGATGGAACAAGAGGTATAAGAAGAAAGATGTTTATGTGTTAGGTATGCGTCCTGACAGTGAAGAACCACCATTGCCTGTAAAGTATAATTTTGAAAAGCCTTTAATAATTGTCCAGAAGTTATCAACACTTAAAAAAGCAAGACAGGAAACAGCCAAAAACTCCGATTATTACAAACATTACAACAAATAGGCTAAATATTGTTGATGGAACAAAAACCAGCAATTTAAGGAGAACTAAATGACTGTAACATTACGACAGGAAACAGCAAGTGGGGCAACAACAAAAGGTTCTGCCTTAACGTATGCTGAATTAGACAACAACTTTGTTCACTTGTTACGCCAAGGCACGGTTAGTGTAGCAGGCGACAGTGGAACACAACAAACACTAGGCGAAGCAGATAGAGATTCAACTCTTATTATAAAAGGTGGAACCAACATTAGCACGGCTGTATCAGCACCTGATTCAGCAGGATCAACAACACTTACAATTACAAACGACATGGCGGCAGGACTTGCCAACATTGTTGAAGACACTACCCCTCAACTTGGCGGGGCACTCGACGCACAGGGTCAAGTTATTTCAAACCCAATAATTAAAGATTACGCAGAAACAGTTGAAGCATTAGGCTCAACTGATTCACCAACGCTAACGGTGGCAAACGGAAACGTAAAAACTGTTACCATTTCAAGTGCGTTAAACTTGCCAGCATTTGCTGATGCGGCGGCAGGACAAACTGTGACACTCGTTGTTAGTGGTTCAGGCACAGCGGCGGCGTCAGGTGGAGCAAGTTATAAATTTGCTGGCGGTAACAAAACATTGACAAATGACAGTATTGTTAGCATACACACACCAGATGGAACAAATTATTTTGCCTCAATAGCAACGAACTTTACCGCATAAGGAGAGATAGATGCCTAATATTGGAGCAAGTAAAATTAATTTTATAGCACAGACAGCCGCGGCGGCTGGCGCCACAACAAGAGCACACACTATTTCCTTAAAAGGTAACGCACAACATAAGAATAGAAATGATGTTACCGGCACAGTATTTGGAAGTAGCAAATTTGGAGGCGGTGGTTTATACCTTGATGGAACTGGAGATGCTATACATCTACAACCAGAAAACAGTGGCGACTTTGTCTTTACTGGAGAATTTACATTTGAATTCTTCTTTGCTTATGAACAGACAGTAAGCAGTCAGGCAAGTGCCACATTGTTATCAAACAGATTAGACACAAGTGCTATTGCGGCAACAGACTTCTTTATACTGTGGAGAAACTTTGATGACAAGTTACAGGTTTACACACCAGACTTACAGGTAGCGGCGGCTTCAGGCACATTAACTGAAGATGAGTTTCACCATGTAGTTTTATGTAGAGACGCAAGTGGTAACCAAAGTTTCTTTGTTGACGGCACAAGGCAACAAACAGTTTCAGGATCAACAAATCCAATAGGACTGGCAGGAAGTAGAGAAGCATTTGGTATTGGCGGATTTGTTAATGGGTCAGGAACAGTATCACTTCCTTTCAACCAAGGCACTAACGGTTACATAGACGAAGTTAGAATATCAAGTGTAGACAGATACGGAGCAAGTAATAGTTCTTTAACAGTTCCTACAAAAGGTTTTGCTAATGACAGTGATACAAAAGCATTACTACACATGAACGGACCAGAAGGCACTACAGAAAACTTTGTAGATGACACATCAACTTCAGGTAGAACAACAAGAGGTGGTTACCTAGGAAACTATCTAAATGGTGCCAGTGTGCCAACACTCACAAACACAAGAAGCAAGTTTGGAACTTCTTCTCTAGAATTGGACGGAACAACGTCTTATGGATTTGGAGCATTTGAATATGAGAATCCAGGCAGTGGTGCTTTCACACACGAAGGTTGGTTTTATCCAACAAACGTAAGTGGTAACAAGGTAATACTGTCAGCACAAAACAATGACTTGACAGCACAATTATTTTTCTTGGTAGGTAGCAATTTACAACTATACATGAACAATGCTTCTAACTCCAGTTGGGGTGTTGTGTCAGGAACTTCATTTGGAACTGCCAATGTCAACCAATGGAATCATTTTGCCTTGTGTAGAACAGGCGATACTTTAGAACTATTCTTGAATGGCACACGTGGAAACACGATAAGCCTTTCAACAGGTTTAAACTTAGGAGCAGGTAATTATGAAACTAATCCAAGACTTTCCGCTCCAACAAGTATGGCAGGTTTCCAAGAAAATGCTTTTAGAGTAGGACTTGTTGAAGGAACCAATGCGGCCCATGAAGGAAGTTTAGGTCCTTTTAGAATAAGCAACTCAGCAAGATACACTGGCTCTAGTTACACACAACCTACAGGTAATTTTGTTAATGACGCAAACACATTAAGCATCTTTAACATGGATGACGGAAATGGAACTAGAAACATTAAAGATAGCAACGACTAGGAGACACAATGGCGACAGTATTAATTAAAGTTCTTCCAGATGATGACTGGGAAGAAGTAGAAATTGAAATAGCAGAAGGTCAAGAGTTGATCCAAGCAGTAACAGAAGCAGGTTACACCAATCACTTCTTTAAATTGAAGGAGGAGTAATGGCTTTTCCATTAGCGACAGAAAAAGCGACAACAATATACGTTGACAGCGATACGGATCAAATATGGCAAGCAAGGTCCAGTATCAAAACAAACTTTGACAACGTAAATTCTATAATTGACGAATTTGATCTGTCCAGTCCAACACAACAAGGGGTGCTTGGACATAATGGGTCACAGTTTACAACAATTTATCCTGCCCAAGACCATAACATGATATACCTTACGTTTAGTGATTTTAGTAATGGCAACTCAGACGATGGTATAAGCAACGTAACAATTGAAAACACAAATCATCAAACAGGTATAACAATAAGTGATCCTGATAGTGCTGGTAGAACAATGATGAACTTCCCAGCAGGTAATTATTATTTCCAACAAGTAGATCCGTTTCAAACACCAGGACAAGGTAACGCCAACACACAATTTTATTGGATACAGCCAGGTTATGATAGTGCTGGACAAATACTTGGCGGAACTGCTGACGAGCAGGATGATGAATATGGCGCAGTTGACAGGATACAAATAATAGGAACACAAAAGATTACTGGAGGAACAAATCCTGGAACAAGATTTTTAGTATACGACGGAAATCAATCCTTTAGTCAAGGTGACTTTGTTGATAGTGCTGGTGAATCAACATCAACAGCATTTACAAATAGAGATCTGTTTTTATTTGCTACTGACACATCTTTATACCTGCGTTCACAAATAGGATATATAGGTGGAGCGACAGTAAGTCCTGTAGCACATCCAGACATTATAATTAGGAGGTTAGTATAATGGCATGGCCAACAAGTTCTAAAGCACCAACAACAAACGTGGATCAAGGCAGTGACAAGATTAGACTTGCCCGTCCTGATATAAAACAAAACATAGATAATGTCAACGCAATTATTGACACATTCACAAACATGGGTAGTCCGTCAGACAAGGACATACTGGTTTACAATGGATCAAGTTTTTCACCGTCAAGCAGTTTAGGAACAGGCTTCGCAGTTTTAACATTGGACGGCACATTGAGCAATAATGTTACTGACGAAGATTACAATGGCGGTTTTTCAGTTACTGGGGGCACACATTTAGGAATCACAACAGGCAACGTAGATAGTGCTGGCAAAAGCACATTTCATCTACCAGCAGGAAAATATAACTTAACACACGCTCCTGTATTTTCAGGTGTGTATGGTAGTGGGACTATTGTAGGACCACCAGCATTATATTTTGAAGACAGTGATCCTGATAGTAGCGGCACACCTAATGTTTTCGCATTTACAGGCACTTCAACAGGCTTTTATTTTAGAGTGTATTCTAACACCAAGTTGATTACGTTAACAAAGGATACGGATATTTGTATGTATTACACATATGGTGGCAATAGTGCGTTTAATCATCCAGCCATATTGATACAAAGACTACAATAAACTGTTCAATATTACAATTTACAATAAATATGTTTGTATATACGCGACACAACATATAAACAAGGAGATCTCATATGTCACAAGCAAGTGATTATTTAGAAAACAAATTGCTGGATCATACATTAAGAAATACAGCATTTTCATCGCCATCAGCAGTATACGTTGGCTTATTTTTAAACACATCAGGAAACGCAGTTACTAACCTAGAAGCAGGAACACTTACAGACGAAGTTAGTGGTAATGGTTATGCTAGAATTCAGGCAACATTTGCCGCGGCTTCAGGTGGTAGTATTACTACTTCAGGCAACGTAACATTTGCGGCGGCAAACGGTGGTGACTTTGGCACAATTACACATATCGCAATATTAGACCAATTAACTGGCGGTAATGTGTTATTTTATGGTGCTTTAACTACATCCAAAACAATACAAGACGGCGACACGTTTCAGATTACGACAGGCAACCTCACAGTTACTCTGGCATAATTTAAGGTAACGCCTAATGTCAGTATACGTCATTAATAATGATGACTATCTGACTACTGGTTATGTCACAAGTGACTATGTAGGCACAGATAGTGACTTATATGTAACGGCAGGTTACGTTAGTGGTATCGTTCTTGGCGAGGCTTCTATTGGAGCAACAGCGTCAATAACAGCGACTGCCACACGCATTCAACCTGGCTCGTCCACAGTCACATCTTCTGCGTCAATTACAGCAGACGGAGACAACATAGCAAGTGGCACGACTACTTCAAGTTCTACCTTTGCTACTACCACAACAGGTGTTAAAACAGCAGGTGGTGTAGGTAGCAGTTCAGCAACAGCAACAACAACACAAACAGCAGTTAAGACAGTAAGCGCCACAATAACACCAGGTGCGGCATTTACTTCATCACTAACAGCGGTAGGCATAATAGACAACAGCGGTAGTTTCACAGCCGCATTTACAACATCAACATCAGCAGTCAAAACCGTTAGTGCTCAAGTAAGCATTAACGGATTCCAAAGTCATCCTACGTTATGGAGTCGCGATATTGCTTGGGATAATGAAGAGGATACTATTTGGGGACAAATGGTTGAGGCGATTGGTGAAGGAAATGTTTTAGGTGCGTCCAGCATTTCTTCATCATTCTCTGTAACAGCAGATGGTGATGTCACAGCAGTAGCAAACATAACACCTGCCGCAACAGCAACGGTTACGGCAAACCCAAGACAGGATCATGTTGGTAGCAGTAGCATATCAAGTGCCGCAAGTGTAACAGCAGTTGGTGAATTAAATGTTGTATCACAACAGGTTACCATTAATTCTTCAGCATCGCTTACAGCAAGTGGTATATTCCAAGTAGGAGGTGATCCTGAAGCAATAGGTGGTGTGTTTACAGTCACAGTGGATGGTGATGTTATTGGCTCTGGTGTTGCTATCAAGGCTGGCACATTTAGCACCACAACAAACGCAAACAGAATAAGAAACGTAACATCTAATCCGTCAGCGTCATTTAGTGTTACTGCTAACGCGGTGGCAAGCACAGACGCAGTAAGTATACCGGCAGGAACATTTACAACAACAGTAGACGCTGATGTTATTGTTGAAGCAATAACAAACATAACAGCAACATTTGACACAACAAACGCAAGTGGTGTTGGAGAAATTATTGGTGGTAAACTATTTGGATCAACTATTTTCATAAATGGATTTGCTTCAACTGTCAGTGCCTTAACAATATACAATATTGATCCATTTAGGGTATATGCTGTTGATAGTGAAGACAGAGCACTTGAAATAGTTCAAGAAACCAGAGAAACAAGCATTAAATCTGAAAATAGGTTAAATACTATAGAACAAGAGACACGCAAATTTACGGTGCCTACAGAAAGCAGAACGCTTATTGTTCAGACCAGAAAATTGGTTGAAGTAGCAGGTAATCCGTTAGATAGGAGAGAAGGATAATGGCAACACTTACAGGTTTCAAACAAGATAATAAAGGAACTTATATTGAAAAGGATCCATTCGCTGTGTTGGATTATTCTCTAGACTGGACTAATTGGATGCCAACAGCAGAAACAATTAGTGCTATCACAGTAACAGCACAAACAATAAGTGGAGACGCGGCACCACTTACAATAGACTCATCAACAAACACGAATTATATTGTTACAGCAACAATATCAGGCGGAACTGCTGGCAACATTTACAATGTTGAATATCGTATAACGACATCAGGTAGTAAAAAAGACAGCAGAAACTTTAGAATAAAGGTAGTAGAAAGAGAACTATAATGGAAGAGCAACAAAATACAACTAAAAAATATAAGACTATTGATAGAGAACTTATCTATCGTTTGGCTTGTATTCAATGCTCTGACCAAGAAATAGCAGAAGTGGTTGGCACCACGGTAGCGACACTAAGAAAAAGATTTCAAAAGATATTAGATAAAGGCAAACAAGAAGGCAGAAAAAGTTTAAGAAGAGCGATGTATGAAAAGGCAATGAATGGAGACAGTAGGCTACAAATCTTTTTGTCAAAGCAATATCTTGGAATGAGAGATACACCAGAGGATGGCGAAAGCAAAGCGCCGTTACCTTGGGAAGACTAATATGGCACTGAGCACGCCGCAAAAAACTATTTGCGAAAGTGATGCTAGATTTAGAGTAGCAGTAACTGGCAGGCGGTTTGGCAAAACTCATGTTGCTATGAGAGAATTGGCAAGGTTTGCGTCACAAAAAGACAACAGTCTTGTTTGGTATGTGGCCCCAAGTTATAGAATGGCGAAAGGCATTGTTTGGGACCAGTTGAAAGGAAAGTTAAAAGATTTACGTTGGGTAGAAGCAACAAATGAAGCAGAATTGACTATGAGACTAAAAAACGGAAGTAAGATATGTTTAAAAGGAGCAGACTCACCAGACAGTTTAAGAGGTGTGGGTTTGGACTTTTTAGTCATGGATGAATTCCAAGACATAGACAGCAGAACGTGGACAGCAATTTGTCGTCCAACACTATCTGACAAAGATGGACACGCATTGTTTTTAGGAACACCAAGAGGTGTTGGAAGTTGGAGTCATGAAATGTATATGGATGCTAAAACTAACAAAGGTTGGGATTCATTTACATACACAACATTAGATGGTGGACAAGTTCCATCAGATGAGATTGAAGCGGCAAAGAGAGACATGGATCAAAAAACATTTGAACAAGAATATCTTGCTACATTTACAACTTATTCAGGTGTTGTCTATTATAACTTTGATAGAGAAGAAAGTGTTCAACCATGTAACAACATGGACACAAGAGAATTACACATTGGACAAGATTTTAACATTGACCCCATGGCAAGTGCGGTAAGTGTTATTGAAGGCAACAAAATATATTTTATAGATGAAATATGTATGAAAGGCTCAAACACAGATGAAGTATGTGATGAACTTAAAAGACGATATCCAGGAAGTAGAATTATAATGTATCCTGACCCAGCAGGTAGACAAAGAAAAACATCAGCAGGTGGCAGAACAGATATTTCTATTTTACAAAACGCAGGCTTTAGAGTTCAAGTTAGAAATAGCCATACACCTATTAGAGATAGAGTAAATTCTGTAAACGCAAAATTAATGAACACTAAAGGAGAAAGAACTTTGTTTGTAGATCCTAAATGTAAGAACATAATTAAAAGTTTAGAGAAGATGGTATACAAACAAGGAACATCCGTTATTGAGAAGGATGGAGAGTTGGATCATATGGCAGACGCCGTGGGATACTTGGTTGATTTCCTATATCCACTCCGCACTGAATACAAGCCAACCGAGATGACAAGGTGGGCGTTTTCAGGTAACACAAATACAGCAAGGAGATGGAACTAATGCCCTATATTAGAGATAGAGTCATAAAAGGAGATAGTAGGAACAACATAGATTTCATACTAGAGGCCCATGACGCTTACAAATATTATTTGAATAGATGGAATTTTCTTGGTGATAGTTATCAAGGAGGATACGATTACTTCGCAGGTAGATACTTAGAGCCTTATTACTATGAATCAAGAGAAGACTACGAAAAAAGATTACGCCAAGTAGCACTGGACAATCATGTTAAAAGTGTTGTTGGCATATACAATAGTTTTCTATTTAGAAAACACATAAAAAGAAATTACGGAGATATTGAAGGACCAAGCCTTGATAATTTTCTTGATGACGCGGACTTAGACGGCAGAAGTTATGATGCTTTTATGAGAGACGTCAGTGCTTTAACAATGGTATATGGTAATGTTTGGGTTGTTATTGACAAACCAACTACATTGGTAAGAACAAGAGCAGAAGAATTACAACAGGAAATACGTCCTTATGTTTCAATGTTTACACCAAACAATGTTTTGGATTGGGCATATACAAGACAAGCAAATGGTTTATACACACTAACATATCTCAAAGTAAAAGAAGAAATTGTTGGACAAACACAATTTATTAGAGAGTATACTCCAGATGAAATAAACGTATACAAATTAGAAGGCACAGAGCGTGAGGGCTCGTTAGTAGAAAGTTATCCAAACGAACTTGGTAAGATACCAGCAGTTTGCGTATACGCACAGAGAGGCGACATTAGGGGCGTTGGCGTCAGTGCTGTAGGCGACATAGCAGATACACAAAAAGAACTGTATGAATTTACAAGTGAAATAGAACAAATTGTTAGGTTAACTAATCATCCTAGTCTAGTAAAAACAGCGGACACAGAGGCTTCAGCAGGAGCAGGTTCCGTTGTTCAACTACCACAAGGTTTAGATCCTGGATTGAAACCTTATCTATTACAACCAAACGGAGCAAGTATACAATCCGTTCTTGAAGCAATGACTAAGAAAATAGAGTCAATTGATAGAATGGCTTGTTTGGGCGGCATACGAAGTATTGAAAGCAGAAGGCTATCAGGCATAGGCTTACAAACGGAATTCCAAATGTTAAATGCTAAATTGGCAGATTTTGCGATGAACCTAGAACACGCAGAAGAACAAATTTGGCGTTGTTGGAGTATGTATCAAGGCACAACTTGGAAAGGCGAAATAAAATATCCTCGTTCATTCTCAATACAGGACAAAGTAAATGATGTCCAAATGTTGAAGATGGCTAAAGAAGCAGGCATAACAAATGAAAAAATCTTGACACACATTGACAAGATGATTTTTGAAGCCATAACAGAAAAAGATATTGAAGAAGTAGAAGAGGAGTTTGAAACAGACTTACAACCTACGCAACCTTTACAAACTACTATGACACATGAACCCATGACCAACACAGACGGCATGATTACTCATATGCGTGAGATGATTGAACAAGGTTACACTGACGAACAGATTAAACAACTACATCCTGAAATAGGAGAGTTCTTTAATGGCGAAGGAGAATAATTATCCATACTGGGTAGAGGGCACCGAGGAAAGGATAAGAGAAGTGTTAGAAGATTATAACACTAACATTCATAAGTTTGAAACCAAACACAGCAAACGAGCAGGCGTGAGGGCAAGAAAAAACTTGTTAGAATTATTTCATTTGTGTAGAACACGCAGAAAAGAAATAAGTGAACGTAGCAAAGAACTTGGTTGGAAAGTTCACCCAAGTTGGGAGGGCATAGATGAAGAGACGCAGAGTAGCAAAGGATAAGAAAACAGGTATTCCTAAAAAATACCTTTCTGGAGTGAAAGGTGGCAATCGTAGTCAATTGGCCTCTATCATAAAACAAATTTCATCAATGTATAAAGCAGGTAAAAGAATACCACAAAGCCTAATTGATAGGAGAGTGAAACTTGGCAAAAAGAAAAAGTAAACCACTCGGAGCGGCAACACTCAAATCATTAAAAGCCAAAGCAAAGAAAAGCAAGACTTTTAACTTGGCTGATTTGAAAGCAGTTTATAGAAGAGGACAAGGTGCCTTTCTTGGTGCTGGCAGTCGTGCTGGCGTAGGTATGGCACAATGGGCAATGGGTCGTGTGAACAGTTTATTAAGAGGCTCAAGAAAACATGACTTGGATATTAGAAGGCGAGCAAGGCGTAGAAAGTAATGGCAAAGTATAGAGGCAGAACAGTCAAACTAAACAAACCATTTAGAACACCTGGCGAAGGCAAGAAGTTTGCTGTTTATGTAAAAAACACAAAAACAGGAAATGTAAACAAAGTGAGATTTGGTGATCCAACTATGAGGATCAAGAAAACCAATCCAGCAAGACAGAAAAGTTTCTTGGCACGAATGGGCGGTGTCTTGAAACAAGTGAAAGGACAAAAAACACTTTCACCTGCTTACTGGTCAATACAAGCATGGAAAAAATAGGAGACTAACATGGCAAAACGTGGTGGCAAAAAGAAAAAAGATAAAAAGAAAAAGAATTCACCAATGCGTGGAGGCAGACGTCGTAAATAGCGTCTAAAACACACATTTGAATAAATACAAACATACTGCCAATACGAGGGCAGGTGGTAGAACTCAACCAATTAGAAAGAGGTAAATTATATGACGCAAGAAACAGCGGTAAATGAAACGGAGCAGACTGCTTCTCCACAAGAACAGCAGGTAGATACTCAGGAACAAAAAACTGAAGCAACTCTTACTCAAGATGATGTAAATCGTATTGTAGCAGAGAGGGTAGCACGAGAAAAGGCAAAGTTTGAGAAAAAATACTCAGGCGTTGACTTGGATCACTACAAAACATTAGTTGAAGCGGATGAAAAGGCACGAACTGAAGAACTTGAAAAACGTGGCGAGTTTGAAAAAGTATTGAAGGAACAGGCTGATAAATTTAACAGCAAAATTCATCAATATGAAAATGAACTACACTCAATCAAGGTAGATGGTGCTTTGCTTAATGAGGCAAGTTCTCAAAAAGCAATTAATCCTCAACAAGTAGTTCAACTTCTTAAAAACCAAGTCAAACTAAATGACGCTGGCGGAGTTGATGTAGTTGACACTAATGGACAAGTGCGTTACGATGATAATGGGAATCCCTTAACACCCAACGCATTAGTTAAAGATTGGCTTAAGGCTAATCCACACTTTGTTCAAGCAGGACCAACTGGTTCTGGAACAGGGCAAGGAATAGGTAAGCAAACTCCTGTAGTAGATAATGATATATCCAAATTGGATATGAATAATCCTAAACACCGCGATCAATATCGTGAGATAATGAAAGCAAAAGGTGTTAGGCTATAATGCTATAATATAAAGGAGACTTAAAATGGCAGACGAAGCAACAAGTTCAGTCTTATCCGAACTGTATTCCAATATAGTTCAGAGTGCTCTATTCACGTTGAACGAGCAGACTGTAATCAGACCTCTCGTAAGAAATTACGATATGTCAGGAACTCCTGGCTTAACAGCACAGGTTCCAATCTATCCAACAGTAGCGGCGGCGGCTGTTGCTGATGGCACTGATTTGGCTAATACAGCATTCAACACAACATCAAAAACTATCACAGCAAGTGAAGTAGGTGTTATGGTTGAATTAACTGATTTAGCGGCAGAATCAGCAAATGAAGATGTAGCGGCGGCTATTGGACGTCAAATTGGTTCAGCAATGGCTGAAAAAGTTGACACTGATATTGCTGGCTTATTTTCAGGTTTTTCAAACGTAGTTGACAAATCACAAACAACTATCACTGCTGAAGATATCTTCAAAGCGGCGGCAACTTTGAAAAACAACAAAGCGGACCAAAACGGCAACATGGTTTGTGTATTACACCCATTCCAAGCATTTGACCTTAAAAAACAATTAACTAACGCAGGCGCATCTGCTATGTCACACTCTTTAAGTGATGTAGGTAACGCGGCATTGTCTAGTGGTTTTGTAGGTAGAATTGCTGGTGTTGATATATTTGAATCAACTGTCGTAACTGGTGGTGACTCAGCAGGATCATTTTTTGGTGCTGTAATGACACAAGACGCTTTAGGTTACATGGTTAAAAGAGCAATGAGAATTGAAACAGAAAGAAATGCTTCTAAAAGATCTTTAGAGATTGTTGGAAGTATGGCTTATGGAGCATCTGAATTGTTCGACCAATACGGCGTAGCAATTAAGTCAGACGCATCAGCAGTTATCTAATAACTGTTCTTGCTAAGGACAATGAAATAGGGGGTTTTGCCCCCTATTTCTTCTATAGGTATAAATACTATTGAACTGAAGAAGGACTTCATTTCAAACACAATAGGAGCAGGACTGCTATGGCAATAACACTCGCACAAATAAGTGATGTTAAAGAATACGAACCAGATATTACAAACTTTGGTGTTCAAAACTTTGACGAAGAATTAACAAAAGCACAAAATGATGTTTTCAGAGACCTACGAATACGTTGGTGGCCTACACAACAGATTGGATTATACGATATCAAATATGTTGCTGGCGGGGCAATAGAACCAGACGAAGATCTCTACACAGCAAGTCAATTATCAAGAGCCTGCGTATACAACGCATTAGGCTATCACATATATCCTAAACTATCTCGCTTTGAACCAGATTTAGACGTGTTTGAACGTAAGATGGAGTTTTACAGACAGGAATACGAAAGAGAATTAGATTTAGTTTTAAGAGACGGTGTAGAATACGATAGGGACAGTTCTGGAACAATTACTGATACAGAAAAGACCGCAACGCATTTCTTACGCCTAAAAAGGTAGTAAGCAATGAGCAATCGCAACGATTTAGCAGACAACATAGTAGAGGTTCTACACGATATTAGAGAACCAAGACCAGTTTTAGTTACTAGGGAACCTTTTGACGTAGAGAAACTGGCAATCACACAATTTCCCGCAATATTAGTTCAAACAAACAACGAAACAAGAAACACGGAAACTATGGCTTCAGGCGGATTCCGTCAAGGCACAATTATCTTTAACATAAGAGGTTTTGTTAGAGGCAATGAACTTGACAGAAAGCGTAATGAACTAATAGAAGCGATAGAAGAAAAACTAGACTCTGATAGATACAGAGGGAAGACAACAAGCACAGTTCAAAATTCACAAGTCACTAACGTGGAAGTGATTGAGCGTTTGGCTCCTCTGGCAGAATTTGTAATCAGTTATGAAGTTGATTACTTGTTCGTTAGAGGTTCAGCATAAGGAGAAAACTATGGTAACCATTATGAAAAAAGGCACTCGCACAGCGGAAGTAAAAGATCCCAAGTTAGTGTCAATGTATAAGGATGACGGTTGGACTACAGAATCTACTGCGAAAGCAGAAGAGCCTGTTAAGGCAACACTGAAACCTGTTAAGAAATTCTCTGCTTCATCCGTAAAGGTTGAAGACAGTGGAACAGCGGTCGAGACGCCTGCTGAAAACAACGAAGCGTCCAATAACAACTAAAGGAGACTATTATGGCTTTAAGCACTATAATTACAGGCAATAATGGCGTTATTAAAGTTGATGACGCGGCAGGCACGCTAACAAGCATAGCGAGTCTACGTTCGTTTTCAATAGAGATTGCGTCAGATACTATTGAGACTTCTACTATGACAACAGATGCGAGAACATACGTTAAAGGTATGTCTTCATTCTCTGGAACAGCAGAAATCTTTTATGACGGTGATGAGTTCCCAACTGCGGCGGGGTCAACAAACATGGAGGCACTTAACCCTACACTGAGTGGCACAAACACAGTGACAGGCGCAAGTCCTATCTCAATTGAGGTATTTCCAGACTTGGCAAACCACGCTAACACAAAGTGGAGCGGAAACATAATCATTACTGGATTGACAATCAATTCATCCATGGATGGAATGATTGAAGCAAGTATATCTTTCCAAGGTAGCGGACCATTAGCATACGCTAACACGTAAGATGAAAGTAACAGTTCTTGGCGTAGAAGACACTTTAAAATTTATTGGTCGTTCTGTAACGGAACGAGTAGATGCTGTGGCTTCTATATTTGAAGAAGAAGCAAAGAAGGCAACTCCAATAAAGACAGGACACGCAAGACGTTCCTGGACTAAAGATGTCTCACGCCAAGGATTTAAAGTAGAGAATAATGTGCCTTACATAGGCAGGTTAGAAGAGGGCTATTCAAAACAAGCGCCAAAAGGTATATCAAGACCAACCTTGAGGCGTGCTAAAAGGAGAACAAGTAAGTTATGACGACTAAAAGTAAAACTAACATAGACAAAATGACCGCCCACTTCCGTAACAAAATAAGTGGTGAAATGAAACATATCACAGTTCCTGAATGGGAAGATATGAAAATTTATTTCAAGGAGGCTAACACATTAACTGAAGAGTCAAGATTATTAAGTCTTGCTCAAGCAGGTAAAACTGTGGAAGCATTGGTAGAGACTTTGATTGTGAAAGCAAGAAAAGAAGACGGAACCAAGATGTTTAACATTCACGACAAAACAACAATTATGAACGAGGTAGATCCAAGTGTAGTAATTAGAATTTGTGGTGAAATGAATCAATCTTTAGATAGTAATTTGGAGATTGTCGAAAAAAACTAAGAAGCGACCCTGACCTGTTGTTTACATATAGGTTGGCAAAAGATTTGGGTCGCACGGTAAAAGAGGTTATGGAAATGACCACTGCTGAATTTATGGGATGGGTAGCATTTTACAAATATGAAGCAGAAGAAAACAAAAAGGCGATGGCACAAGCCAGAAATAGGAGATAAAGGATGAGTGATGTAACAGTCCGTTTTAGAGGTGATACAAGGCAACTAGAAAGATCCGTATCTCGTGTTGATAAGGGTTTGACTCGCCTTAATAGAAACGCCAAGCAAAGTAATAAAGCATTGGCTGGCATGGCGGCAACCTCGGGTAGAGTAACAACTGCTTTGAGGGTTGCTGGTGCGGCGTTGGTTGCGTTTGGAACAAGCAGAGCAATTGGAGGCATAGTAGGTGCCACAACTGCTATGGAAGGTTTCAGAACGCAATTGACAACATATCTAGGTAGCCAAGAAATGGCTAACAGCGAACTAGAAAGACTTTCTAAGTTAGCAAGAAGTTTACCTCAAGAAGTTAGTGAATTAACAGAAGCATTTGTTATCTTTAACAGATTTGGTATTGATACTTCAAACGAAAGCATGGTTGCCTTTTCAAATATTGCGGCGGCGAACAGTAAATCCATAACACAATTAGGTGAAGCGGTAGCAGACGCACTTACAGGTGAGTTTGAACGTTTAAAAGAATTTGGTATCAAGGTTACAAAAGAGAATGGTAAGTTTACAGCAAGGATTGGTGAAGACCAAGTAGCAGTAAGTGAATCAGCAAGTGAACTTGTTAACCAATTAAGAGCACTTGGTGAAGAAGGTGGTAGATTTGGAAACGTGACGATTGGTGCGTTGACACTTGCTATATCAAACTTTCAAGGTGCTATGTTTGAAGCACAAGCGGCAGTTGGTGATGCTGGCTTTGGTGCGGCATTGGCGGACACAGTCAACAAAATTACAGATTTCATAAACAACAATGACCAATTAATACAACAAATATCAAGAGGCTTAACAATGGCAACATTGGCGGCAGGAGATGCGTTTATATTCTTACTGAATAACTTGGATCTTGTTATATTTGCCTTTGCGGCATTGTTAGGTATAGGTGTTGCCAAATTCTTTTTATCAATGTCAAGAATGATATTGGCAGTAACCATACCCGCCTTTACAGGATTGTTTAGGGTAGTGAAAGGTGTGGCGGCATTTCTGTTACGTGGATTGGCAAGAACAGCATTGGTAGGAGTAGGTATAGCATTTAGTAAGGTAGGACTTATTATAGCGGGTATTGCCACGGTTGCTACGGCTGTTGGTTTTGTATTGAATAAGGTGTTTGGTGTAGAAATGCCTGAATCAGTCAAAAAAGGTGCTGAATTCATGAAGGACAAAATTACTGACCTAAAAGATACTGTTTTAGGTTTTGGTGATGATGTTTTAGACACAACATTAGACGTAACTGGCTTGAATGACATTATAGAAAAAGGCAGTGACATTGTTACAGACGCAGGACAAAGTGTTTTCAGTTATTCAAACTATCTTAAAGGTTTGAAAGACAGAACAGACGATTACATCCACGCTTCCAAAAAGAAAACTGAAGGATTAAGTGAAGAAGAACTTGCCTTGATGAGAACAAGGAAAGAAGAAGAACAAAAACGTAAAGTTGAAGAAAACAGAATAGAATCAATTAATAAATTTAGAGAAGCACAATTTAAGACATTAAGAAAAGTAACAGGTGCGTTGGATTTGGAACTATCTCTACTAAATGAAACAGAAGCAGTAAGACAAGCACATTTAAACACACAAAAAGCAGTGATTACGTTTAGAGAAAAGAATACAAAAGCAACAGATGAAGAGATAGCACAATACAAAAAAGAGATATTAGAAATAGAATTATTGAATGCCAAGAAAAAAGAACAGTTGGCAGTAGAAAAAGAATTTGTGGCTTTTAGAAGACAAAGCACAGAATTAGAACAAGCACAAGCAGGTTTGGGGGCAATAAACAGATTGGATCCTGCTTTTGAACAACAGAAAAATTATGAAGATGCTCTTGCTGGTATTGAAGAAGCAAGAAAACGTGGTATTATAGACGAAAAAACATATCACCGCACATTAGAAAGATTAAACAGAGAACACAGTCAGAGAATGCTTGGTATTAGAAAAGACCTAGCACGTGAACAGTTAGAGATTGCTGGTGTAACCAACAGTGAAATAATTGATGCTGTAATGAAACAAATGGACGCGGTCCACATGATTCAGCAAGGCGGTGTTCAAGCGGCACAAGGCACTTTGTCAGCGTTTGGTAACATACTTGGACAAATGTCAGGACAAAACAAAAAAGCATTTGAAGCCTACAAGGCATTACAAATTGCTCAGGCACTGATTTCAACTTATTCAGCCGCGGCGAAAGCCATTGCGTTTCCTCCAGGACCACCTATATCATTATTATATGTGGCTGGTGCTATTGCGGCAGGTATGGCACAGGTTAACGCAATTAGAAGCCAACAATACACAGGTAGACAACTTGGTGGTGCTGTTCAAATGGGACAGACTTATGTTGTTGGTGAAACAGGACCAGAATTATTCACACCAGGTAAGACAGGTAGAGTAGACCAAATGCCTGACATGGGTAAAAACGTAAATGTAACATTTAACATCAACGCAGTTGATGCCTCGGGTTTTGATGAACTATTGATAGACAGACGTGGCACTATACAACAAATTATTACTGATGCGATGTTAGAGAGAGGCGGAAGGAGCGGTTTCTAGATGGCAGACATAGCAACACAATATCCAACTACACCTAGTTTTACAGCAGTTAATTTTCAAACTAATGTGCCTACAATATCAACAGAAACATTTAGTGGAAAAGTAAGACGTGTAGGTTATGGACATCAATTTTATGAATGGGAAGTTCAATATCCTAATTTAACAGAATCACAAGCGGCAATAGTTCAAGGTTACCTAGCACAAACTTATGGACCACTCCTAAGTTTTGAAATAGCATTGCCTAAAATTAGCACCACAAAATCAACCAATCCACCTAGCACAACCGTGAACGTTAATAATGCGTCAGGTTACACAGCAGGCGCAAAACAGGTTGTTCTTGAAAACTGTGGAGCAAACAAAGACGTATTGAATGTTGGTGACTTCTTTAAGTTTAACAATCATTCAAAAGTTTACCAAGCAACATCAACCTGCGTATCAGACGGCAGTGGTGCGGCAACATTATTCTTTGCTGGTAGTTTGGTAAGTGCTGTTCCAGACGACACAGCATTAACACTTACAGACGTAAAATTTACCGCCCTTGCTTTAACAGAGGCACAACAAGTGAACGTTGGCATTGGAGGCATTTCTAACTTAAATGTAAAGATGCGGGAGATATGGTAAATGAAAAGTATATCAACAGACCAAAACATTAGGGACGAATATTACAGAGGTCATTCCTTTGCTGTAGATTTAATTGAATTACATCTTAAAACTTCTACAGGAGCAGACAGTCCTTTGTATTTGGCTTCTGGTGGTATTGATATTGCTTACGATTCATCAACTGCCCCAACAGCAGGAACAAACACATATTCAGCACAAGGAGAATTTTTAGGACACAGCGCCATAACAGAAGAGTTTGACGTAAGTGTAGGAAAGTTTGACTTGTCATTATCAGGACTACCTACAGGATACATAGACAAATTTCAAGGTAATGAGCCCGAGGGCAAAAGGGTTGTTGTCCACAAAGTATTTTTAGACTTAAACACACTGGACGTTATAAACAGCAACGACAGTGGACAAGCAATAAGTTCTATAGTTATGTTTGATGGACAAATTTTCAATGTAACAATACAAGAGTCAGCAAACTCCTGTAACATAGGTGTTCAATGTGCCAGCATATTTGCTGACTTTGAACGTTCAGCAGGTAGAAAAACTACTGACTGGACCAATTGGTTATTCCAAGGCACAAAATATGACACAGCATTTGAAAAGGCAGGCTTTGTTGGTAACACAGAATTTTTATGGGGTAGAAACAACTAATGATTATTAGAAAAATGAGACCAGAAGAATTAGACCTTACTGTGAATGTGGCAAGGATGTATTCACAAGAAGCAAAAGACGAAATTACTGAACAATTTGATACCAATAGTGTAATTGGCACAATAAGAAGTAGAACAATAGAAGATTCTTCTTTTTGGCATAACGCAATGGAAGGCGGAAGTGTTGTTGGTTTTGTAAGCGGATGTCTTACATCAGCACAATGGAATGACAATGTTCTTTATGCCCACATTGATTTGATATACTTGAAAGAGTCAGTAAGAAATATGAATAATTTTAGACAACTGCTTGATAGTGTAGAAGAATGGGGTGCCCAATTTGGTGTTGAAAAAATAACAGCAGGTGACATAGGTGTAGATCCTGAAAGAAGTGAAAAATTATATGAAGCACTTGGCTTTGATAAAGCGGTGTGGATGACCAAGGACGTTAGTTAATGGGTGGTGTAGTAAAAAAAATTGGTAAGATTATAAAAGGCGTTGGCAAGGTCATTAGAGGCGTTGTTAAGGCAGTAGTCAATGTTGCCAGTTCATTAATAAACTTTGTGGCACAACCTTTTATGGGTTTGCTAGGCGGAATGCCTGGAGTGCCAGATGCGGCAAGTGAAGCAACGAGACAAGAAGGTGTAAAGATTACACAAAGAGGCAGTAATGTCAACATACCTGTTGTTTACGGATACAGACAGGTTGGAGGCACGATTACATTTGCTGAAACAGGATCAACCAATAACAAATATTTGTGGGTAGCATACGCATTGAGTGAAGGTCCAATTGAAGGACTTAGAGAACTGTTTATTGATGACAATAAACTACCAGCAGACATTATACCTAGACTGAACGCAGGAGAAACTGTAGACATAGCGTCAGGTGAATACAAAGACAGAATAAAAATACAATTCAGCCAAGGCAAATACTTTACAACTCCATCTTCTTCAACAATGGGAACAAATTGTATCTTTAATGGTGAGGCTCCTAGTTGGAAAACAACAATGGTATACAACGGAGTGGCGGCTTTATTTGTAAGATATGAATGGAAAAAAATAGAAACACAAACGGACGCAGACAACAATCCTTTTACTGGTAATATACCAACAATAAAAGCAAACATACTAGGTAAGAAGGTTGCCAGTATGTTGTCAGCAGACAGTCCTAGTTCTACAGAATATGATTCAGCATCAACTAGGTATAGCACTAATCCTGCTGAGGTATTGGTAGACTACTTAAGAAATCCACGCTATGGTAAGGGTCTTGTAAACAGTGAATTAGACTTTGACTCAATACAAAAAGCGGCGGCAAAATGTAATCAGTCAGTAACTTACATAGATGGCATTACAGGCCCCATTTTAACCTGTAACTATGTGTTAGACACAGCACAAAGCATTATGAGTAATGTAAAGGTCTTATTGATGGGTTTCCGTGCGTATTTGCCGTATGTTCAAGGCAAGTATAAACTTAAAATTGAAGACGCTGGTAATGAAACAGACATACAAAGCGGAACAGCAACTATTGTGGCAACATTTAATGAAGACAACATACAAGGAACCGTTACATACACAGCAGTTGAAAGAACATCAAAATACAACGTGGTAGCAGTAAACTTTGTCAATCCAGACAAGGAGTTTAGTGTTGACACAGTGATATTTCCTGAAGAACAATCCGAAAGACAAACATTAATAGACACAGATGGCGGTAGAGAAAACAAATTAGAAGCAACATTTCCTACATTAACAAACTATGCCATAGCAAAAGACTTTGCCAAGTTATTATTAAACAAATCAAGATTCCAAGAAACAGTTAGTTTCGTGGCAAGTTCACAAGCATTAGAACTAGAACCAGGAGACAACATCTACATACAAAGCAAGATGTTAAACTTTGGATCAACACCATTCCGTGTTGTTACAATGAAAATTAACAATGATATGACTGTTGATTTAGGTTGTGTAAGAAATGACGACACACTTTATCCGCACACAAGACATGGAGAAGAAGATGTTGTTTTACCTCCTTACATACCAAAAGGATCAACAATCATTTATCCTATAACAAAGGATGGAAGACCTATTGGACTTGTTCCGCCCACACATGGCGAACGTCCTATACAACATTATCCTCCACAAATTTTTAACATTTCACCTGTAACGGTTGATTCAGCAGGTTATACAACAATTACAATTAATGGTAATAATTTCCAACCTGGTGTCACAGCACAATTTATAGGCAATGACGGAACAGTTTACACAGAAGATTCAGCAACTGGTAGCCAAGTAACAAGAAGCAGTAGTCAGGTGATTACATTTGAAACAGTTACAGCAATGAACCAGGCTAATTCACCGTATGACGTAAAAGTTATAAACTCTTCTACATACGGTAGTTTGACAGCAAGGATCAACAACGCATTGGCAGTTGAAGAAAGCGTAGCACAACCTACGCCAGACCCGGATCCACCAATACAGGATCCGCCAGTGCCACAACCTGATCCACCTAATCCACCACCAGTTGATCCACCAAGTCCACCACCACCAGAAGGACCTCCACCAGAGAATCCTCCAGCACCAGTGCCACCACCTGTTGTGACATTTGACGACTTTGTTACAATAGATAAGGTAGTGTTCACTATTGAAGGTGGTTTGGCTTATGCTAACATTACAAGTGTTCAGCCAGATAGATCAGATTACCAACAATTAGAAGTTTACTACAAACGAAACATTTCTACAGAAACAGTTTTTCATCAGATGACTGTTACTACTAAACCAGGTGCTAATCAACCATTAGAATATAGATTAGGACCTTTGTTAGCAGGTAATATACCTTACGTTGTTATTACAAGGGTAAAATATGTAAGTGGTGACCTTTCAACATTGGTTAACAAATCATTCTTGAATGTGTCAGGCGGTGTAATACAAGAAGATCCTAATGACTTCCAGGAACAAGCATCTACAGGTTGGCCATCAAATCCAGGCACACCTGTTGTAAGAAAAGATGTTCCTATAAAAACTATTGTAGGACAAACTGTCTTAAGTGGTAGTAATCCAAGCGATCCAAGACAAATAAATTACACAATTACACAGGACATTACAAATGTTCCTGCTAATTTTGATGTAACCAGTGTTAATATGTATTACAAGAGTATAGGCGCTGACAAATTTAAAGTTAGAAACTATCAATTGAATAGTTTTACAACAAATGATTATGTGCCTGGCACAGCAGTAACTATATTGACAGGTGACCAAAGCGAATATGGCAATAGGTCATATCCATCAATACCTAATAGTGCCCAACAGCAATATGACTTGGTATTTAGGTTTGTTTTTAAGGACGGTAGTGAATCTACAAAACAAACAAGGATAATGGGCGTAAACACAGAACGTCAATTAGGGTCTTACGATTATAATCCGCTGTTTGGCAAGTTTATCTACAATGAAAATGTAGGTGATTTTACAGTGGTGTTAGAAGATCCAACAGCACCAAGTGCCGCGGCAAATATGACAATAACATTAAATCAAATATTAGCACAATCAAACATAAATGGCACATTTGCCCAAATTTATGTCCAACCACCGCATAGTAGCGTTCTAGCAGATTGGCGTGGACTTAGAATTAGGTATAGAAAAATTATACCTGGCGCAGATCCTGATTTTGAAACTATTACATCAACAGACACACAGATAAACGCAATAAGTGGATTACATCCTTACTTGAATCAATTAGAATTGGAGTTTGACAAGGAATATGAAATTGTAATAACACCACTTTTAAGGGTAAGTGGCGTATTGACTGATTCTACACAAAGTATTTTCTTAACTGGTCTAATACACGACATACAAACAAGAGAAGATTATCCTAGCACAGGAAACTGGTTAATGAGCCTTAATCCACAAGCAATGACAACCGCAAAAGCATTACAACAAATTGATGAGGCGTTTCCTGCTCCAGCAAATCCTGTTGTTGCTGTTGAATCATTTATACAACACACAATATCAGAAAACGCTCCTGGTGAAGTAGGACAAGCGGCAAAATTTGCCTACTACACATTAAAATTCAATCATCATGCTGTGGCAAACTTTCAACAATTGAACATTTATAGAAGAACAAATGAACAAGTGACAATTGATCCAAACGGAACACAATTTGGCAAGGGTAGATTTGAAAAAATTCAAGTAACCAGCCTTGAAAGTTCACCTACAAGCACAACTGTTCATTTACGTCCACCGTTACAGAATGAATATAATGCTTACTACAAAATAGGTGGCACACAATCTTTAAGACGTTGGTTTTACGAAAAAACAACGCACGGTTTAGGCACAAGAACATCAGATGAATTTATTTTAGTAGCACAATTAACAACGGGCGAATCCGCTGTTGGTTTAAGATTACAAGGCACACAAGGCGATATATTCAGTGCTCCTGTAGACTGTATACAAGGATATAGACCAACAGAAGTAAACGTAGCAGACTTTAACAAGTTCAACGTAGCATTAGAAAAGAATTTAAACCAAGCAATAGCGGCTGTGGCGGCGGCAGATTGTAAGGCTAACACAGCCTACAACAGTTCACCAACATGGGCGGCAAAGCAGGCAACTAAAACGCCTGCCATTGTATAGGAGGAAACATGGCAACACCAACGTCAAATGGTATATTAAATCAAGAAGCAGGACTTGTTACTTCGCCTAATACCGGAACTTGGGAAGACTTAGGCAGTGGCTCTAATAGTGCTGGTGCTTCAACATTTGCTAATTGGGACGAATGGACAAGTTGGAATTTTATTCCTAACGCAACATTGACTTGGGTAAGTGAAACTGTGGATTTAGGTGACAACTATGATTTCAACATTACTTGGGAATGGGAAGGATCAGGCACACCAACATTTCAAGTTTATTGTTCACAAACTGGCGATTATGCTGGAGAAGAAACAATAAAAACAATAACACCAGGACAAGAAGACATAGAAGCATTTTATGGTAGGTTTGTTTTTGTGTTTATGAGTGTAGCACAAGACGGTCCAACAGGAGCACCACAAATAACCAAGTTTGAATGGAAGGCAACAAACGCCTTACAATACGAACAAAAACAATTTGACGTTGTTAGCAGTAATTTAACAGGATCAGCGTCAGCAAGAGCAATATCAATGCCTAGAGCAGTAAGCAAAGTTCTAAGTATGTTAGCAACAGCACAATCAGACAATTATGTGGCAGATGATTACGTGGCAAGCAGTTATATAGAAGCAGGAGTGCCAGGATTTCCTACTACAATTTCAAAAACGAGAACGGGACCTGAGATTACCTTCGTAAATAGTGCTGGAACAAGAGTTGATGCTACATTTGATATAACATTAACAGTTCTACCTGAACAATTCATGAACGGCAATAATTTGTCCGTTAGATAGTGGTATTTTTAGGGTAGAATAAATATAGTAAGAGAGGAACAATATGGCTTTTCCAACAGCAGAAGTAAACACAACTAATTTAGACGCAGGCACTGATGATCCTTCTTTAGCAAGGGCTGATTTGCTTGACGCAGTTCAAAAACTGAATACAATAATTTCAGAAGGTGGAGCCGCATCTGGCGTTGCTCTTTTAAGTTCGTCTGGCAAGTTAAGTGCCACACAAATGCCTACAAGCATTACAGCAACAGGCACACAGGTTTTAAATCCAACAGGCAGGGTGGTAAACATACAAGACGTCCTACGTTTAAGCCAATTAACAAGAACAGAAATATTGGCATTGGCAAGTCCAGTAAAAGGCGACATGGCTTTTAACATTACAGGCACTGACTCAACAGGTGCTCCAAGTTTAGCAGTATATGACGGCTCTAATTGGCGTGCTATTGAATTAGGAGACACAATCTAATGAAAGAATACGCTGACCTAGATAAGCGTCTTGCTTTAATGGAGCAGAAACTTGATATTATCGAGAACAATCACCTTAAGCACATACAAGGTGATATCAAGACAATCAAGAAATGGTTTGCTTGGGCAATTGGTGTTGTGTTTTGTCAACTACTGGCAGTTATAGCATCCATGATGATGTAATATGTCTTGGGAAACAATTAAAGAAAGAATTGTTTGGAAAAAACCTCAAAAGACGATTGCTGAATTACCAACAATAGAAAAAATAAAATACGAGCCTTACGACTGTGAGGATTGCGGTAAGACTCTTTGCGAAATGCGTGTGGTCCTTACTTCAATAAGACAGTTTCCTTTTTTACACATGAAACATCACTGTAAGGCGTGTAATATGATGAAGAATCCAGAAACAGGCAAGTATACTGAAACAAGGCACACGTTTGATGCCTGTTTACGCAACAGAAAACGCACATAGGATAAATACTTTTGTAAGGGAAACAATTAGGGTAAGGCTGTCAAATCTTCTCCTAATATACCTAGACATTGTTACTGTTTACTCCTGTAACAACAGCACATAAGATTGCCATTTTATTGTTTACGTTCTAACGTAGTTTCCCTTACAGAAGATATCAAACATATCTTCCCAACATTAGGTTCTGACATACCTAATTGTTAATCCTTAATACGGTGTTAATACATCGGACGTTACTAGGCCCTAATTTGGCAACATTTTAGGGCCTTTTTCTTGACATTTCACTTTTATGGTAGTAATATTATTGGTATGCTAAATACATACACAATAGGCAATTTTATGACACACATTTCCACAACAAACACAAGGCAAGACATAGCGTCCCAAAATAACGGCATTGAGGGCCAGAGCAACACTGGTTCAGAACTTGCCATGACGCACATACAGTCCTAAAAACTATACACTTAGGAGCGAGAGTATAGACTGCGAAAGCAGTGACACGACGGGTAGGGAGAAGCGTTGGATCCCAAGGACAGTGAACAAACACCCGTCTCCAAGTATTGGCTGTGAAGTCTCACATGAAGTTGATACAATACGGAGTCCTAGCAATAGGCTCCGTATGACTGAAAAGTTCTACATGAAGTTATCTACAAAGAAACAAAAAGTGTTTGAGCGATAGCGAAAACAAGACTTAACGCAGTTAAGTCTCTTATAACACACAACAAATAGGAAAGCAGTAAATATGTATATGGACAAAGATAGATTTAATTTTCACAAACATTTCACAAAGCCTACTTCTGGAGTTGGCAAGGAATATCCACTTCTACTTGAACTTATACCACAAGGACCTTGTTCCATATTGGATTATGGTTGTGGCAAAGGAGGAACCGTGCGTTGGCTACAACAACATAGAAAAGACGCATATATAGAAGGATTTGACCCGTTTATAGACGAATATAACCGTGAGGAGCATCTACTTAGACAATGGGATTATACGTTTAGTGGTGATGTTTTGGAACACATACCTCAAGACGAATTGGAAGGCATATCATATAGACTATCCAAAATAACACGATGTTCCTCAATACATTTTATTGATCTTGATCCAGCACGAAAGCATTTTCCTACAGGAGAAAACGCACATCTAACAATACAAGAAGCAGACTGGTGGCTCAAACTATTATCACAACATTGGACCGTCCACGATCATTATGTCCAAGAATGGAACCATCGCCGTCGCTTGGAAGTGGTGCTACACAGCACAACAAATTGGGTAGATGATGATGACGACTAAGGTTATAACAACATTCAATCAGCAGTTATACACGGACTATGCCCATCGTTTTTGGAACACGTTTCCGCACGGTGAATTGGACCTAACGATATACT
>MDTE01052433.1_pt1 | contig 31466 bp, 27 predicted proteins | sample 811231 | NCBI WGS metagenome assembly MDTE01 (sample SAMN05326651, study PRJNA326480) | marine metagenome | isolation source: seawater | place: Indian Ocean: Red Sea | collected 2010 | reverse complement strand
ATGACCATGATGACCACGGCGATCATAACGACGATGGAAACGACGGACATGACCACGGAGACGGTGAAGACAACCACGACGGGCATGACCATGGCGATGACAACCATGATGACCACGGCGATCATAACGACGATGGAAATGATAACCACGATGGACACGACCACGGCGATCACAACGAAGATGGACATGATAACCACGATGGACATGACCACGGCGATCACAACGAAGATGGACATGACGACCACCATGATGATGATGATGGGAATGATTTCCCATTCTTCCTTAACGGTGTATCAGTAGAGATGGCAACATCCATTGATATGAGTCAGTCGTACACTGGAATGGAAGGTGCGGTCAATCAATCAGATAACGTTGTCATCAATTCAGTCGTAAAATTCTGGTTTGCTGGAGAGCAGCAGGGTGGAGAACACGTAGTCCAAGTTATTGAAGCGGATGAGCCTCATGAAGTTACGTTCCACTGCTGGGATTCGCCAGGAATGGAAGGAGACCATATGGAGATTCCATTCAGCAAGGTGAATGACGGAACTGTTGACTGTGGAGATGGATCCGATGAGCCAAGAGATGATGACAATGATGGCGTGACAGACAACTGGTTTGACTGCCACGATGGTCAAGAAGTCTCAATGGATGTTGTCAATGACGGCGTCTGGGATTGTACAGATGGTGAAGATGAAGGAATGGGCCACCATTACGATGACGACTCGGAGGATGTAAACTCCTTCGTTGTCAAATTCACCACATCACCTGATTATGACGTAGTAAATGGAACTCACATGATGGCAGGAGCTTATGAATCCTTCAATGGTGATCATTCAATTGATTTTGGAGGGGAACCAGACGAGTTTGACTCTTATGTAGTTTTCAAAGGCGAGCCAGGAGCATGTCCAGCAGGACAATACTTCGATGGTACAGAGTGTGTCTGTCAAATGCCAGGTATGGAAGTTGATGCAAACGGAGTTTGTGTCGATGCTGAACCTGTAACTTGCCCAGACAATGCCCACCTACATGGCAACGTCTGCGAATGTAACGATGGCTACCTTATGGACGCAGCAGGCAAGTGTGTCGAAGACACCACAACCGGCAACAATACCGACACCACTGAATGTCCAGAAGGACAGCACATGATGGCTGACGGCACCTGCATGGACGATCATGTAGAGCCAGAACCAGTTGTAGACACATCACCCAACTGCTACGTATACTACTGGGTCGGAAGCAATGCTGACGTAAACGGTACTGATTGGAGCTGGACCACACTCAAGGAAGACTGGGTAGAATTCAATGCACCAAACAATGGTAGTTTCACCCTTGCTTTGCCACTTGGAGATTACTATGTGTTCTTCAACTGTTGGGATAACGAAGGCGATGACATTGAAGTATCAATTAACAATATGCCAGATCAAGTTGCAATGTGGGAAGACGACTACAACTACGTAACTGCTTGGGCTATGTTCTCAATCACTGATGACATGGTTGGCGGTCAGTTAGACACAAGCATCGTATGGAGTTCAACTACCTTCGGCGGACAAATCGATATCACCTTCAAGGCTGTTGAAACCTTGGATGACGCTGTAGAAGAATCCGATGTCGGTGGACTCGCTGGACTGCCAGGATTCACAGCATCTATTGGTGTGATGGCTCTTCTTGGAGCAGCCCTTATCCTTGCAAGAAAGGAACAAGAGTGAACTAACTAGTTTAGTACAATGGCGGAAACCATGAGGGCATCCTCGGATGCCCTCGTGGAAATTCCCTGCTTACAAAACTGTGCATACACCTACGCGGTAGGTTTTCTTATTGCAATAAGCAAAATAATTGCAGAGGCTGGTACTATTGCAAATAAGTCGTTCATAAACAAAGACTTGTTGGCCAAATTATTATCATTTGGACTCGAAGTAGTCTATATTGGTCCAAAATAACGCTACTGCAGGCAAGCAGATTTGGAAACAATCTCTACTCCCACTCGATTGTACCGGGTGGTTTGTGAGTGATGTCGTAAACCACACGATTTACTGACCCCTTACACGCATTTGTGATTCTTGTACTGACCTTTTGCAATATTGAATGAGGGATTTCAGAATAACGTGCCGACATGCCATCCATACTCCTCACCGCACGTACAACGATGGTTTCCCCATATGCTCTGACATCACCATGGACGCCTACAGAGCGAACAGGAAGAAGAGCAGCATAATATTGCCACGGTAATTCCATCTCCCCGTTCATTGCAGCCTTCTCAAACTCTTCTTCAACGATCGCACAACACTCTCTCACAACTGAGACCCTTTCAGGAGTCAGTGGACCAAGGGTTCGCACGGCAAGACCAGGACCGGGAAATGGTTGGCGTTCTGAAACATGAATATCTAATGCTCTTGCTAATTCCCTGACTTCATCTTTGTACAACTCACGCAAGGGTTCTACGACACTCAACGTCATATCTTCTGGTAAACCTCCCACATTATGGTGTGATTTGATGGTGTCTCGGACGCCACCTCCTGACTCAATCCAATCTGGTGCAATGGTCCCTTGTACCAGATATTTTGCACCACAGGTTTTTTGCTCATCCTCAAAGATTCTTATGAACGTTTCACCGATTGTCTTTCTCTTTTGTTCGGGTTCTGTTATCCCTTCTAGAACCTCAAAATACCGTTCGGCTGCTTCAACAGTTACTAAATCGATACCATGTTTGGCAAACATTTCCTGAATTTCAACCGTTTCACCCTTTCTCATAAAGCCTGTATCCACATATACACAATGCAACTTATCGCCTACTGCTCTTTGTGCCAGAACAGCTGCTACGGTTGAGTCAACGCCACCTGAACAAGCGATAATTGCCTTATCATCTATTTGCGTTTTGAGTGTCTCGATTGCCTCGTCGATGAACGCCGAAGCATCAAACAAATTAGGCACCGCCGTTAACTTCCCGATCCATTTGTTTGACTCTTTCAATTTGGTCGAGTTTGTTTTGTTTCAGTTTTTGAGCAAAATCATCATTTTTCAAAGCCAACATCTGTACTGCAAGATAACCTGCGTTATCTCCACGGTCGACACCAACTGTAGCAGCAGGCACACCTGGAGGTAGTTGAACGATTGACAATAGACTGTCATATGGTACTCTTCCACCACAGGGAACTCCGATGACTGGCTTCGTTGTAAGAGCAGCAACAGCTCCGGGTAATGCCGCTGCTAATCCAGCCATAGCAATGAATACCGAACATCCATCCGCTTCTGCATCATGAATAATGCCTTCAACGAATTTAGGAGACCTGTGTGCACTTGCAACGCGTAATTGATAATCTACGCCAAATTGTTCGAGAATCTTTGTGCATTTGTCTGCGATGGGCAAGTCTGATTTTGAGCCAAGCAATATTGTTACGTCCATGGGACTCTGTCGTCAAAGCCGGTTATTCAAGATAACGAGTGAGGCATGGTATTTCTTCCTGGGGAAATACTTGCAAATGAGGCTTTTTCCACTCCCATTTCAAATTTTTTCGCAGTAATTTATGGCCTGCAGAATAGATTATGATTTGTCTTTGTTTCACTATATGTGACATTTGTTTGACCAAAGGTGGAATTGCCCATGCGGGAACATGATGTAATTGCCAAATTTGGTCAACGTAAGTTAGAGATTGAATGATTCGTTCGAGCATTGCTTGTTCAAATTGAACATACATTCTAGCCAGTTTGATAATCGAGGTGGTGACCTCTATTCTTTTGCTCAAAGTATCTATGGCGGCTAAGGTAAAATCAAACAGACCTACTCTTGCAGATATACAAGCGGCTCTTTCAAGTATTCTTGCCTGATAATTTCCATCTGAATTTACCAATTGCTTCAATAAAACTTGCTCTGAAGTGGTTAAATCAACAGAGAACATTTGAGGTGAAAAGTATGGCATTCTCCATTCAATGGATACATTTTGTCTTAATTTTGAAAAGAGAAAGACGCCAACGATGTTCAAAGGAAGAACTTGCATAAATGATTCATGGACCTTTTAATTGGTTATAGTTTTGTTAAACTTATTCAGATTCACTCAAGTTGATGATTCCTGTTGACTCAAGGTACGTCATTCCATTTATCCTTACACCTTTGACTTTCACCTCACCAACAGAAAAAAGAGGAGATGCAGCCCATGTGCGACGAGCATATTTCGCAGATGGAATTGAAGGCAAAGCATCTTGAGGACTCCATTCTACTCGATATACGGTAAATGGTCCCATCGACAATTGTTTAGCATGAAGGTAGTCAAAAATCCAACAAATAACGGAAAGAACAACTGCCAATAGATAGGGCGGTTGCATTAGCAAAATAATGGCTACAAAGGGGGAAGGAATAATCTGAATAAAATCGAGTCGGCCCGGAGAAATTTGAGTCCCAATTGCGACAGAAGTCATTGAGAGGAGCAGACCAAGAGCCATGAGAGAACTAGAGAGAATTCCATGTACTTTCACCAATCCCCAAAGCACTCCGATCACCAAGGGAAGAAGCGACCATGCCATAGGGAAGAGCATTGCTGGACCTGGCCGAGGCAACTCATGCTCCGACCAATTCATTGACCTCACCGGTCAACTCCATCATGACGTAGCCACAGATTTCTTGCAGCATGAACTTCATCTACACGACGAACTGGTGTGGTGATTGGGGCTTCATGAAGGGTTTCAGGGTCAAGCGCTAATACTTGAATGAATTTTTTGGCAAATTCATCGAGAGTTGCTTTCGATTCGGTCTCCGTTGGCTCAATCATCATACACTCCGGTACCACCAACGGGAAATAAACCGTTGGCGCCATGTAGCCCATGTCGAGTAAACCCTTGGCGACGTCCATCGCTCCAACCCCCTTATCTTCTTTCAGTTTCGCCATCGAAAGTGTGAATTCATGCTTTACAACTTCAGCCGGCGCACCATCAACGATATAATCGCTTAATCCTGCGATTTTCGCTTCTTCTTGAATCCGATGCCTGAGGTAATTTGCATTCATAACCGCATGCTCAGACATCAATTTCAAGTCCTTCCCATATCTACGGTAATATGCCCAACAACGTATGACTGCTCCCGCATTACCATGCCATTGCTGTACTTTACCGATGCTGAATTCGGGTTGATGCCAGTAATACCAGAATTCATCATTTGCCGGAGTAGGATTATCCTCTTCAGAAAGAGGCCTCCTAGCTGCAACAGGTCCAGGTAAAAACGGTGCAAGGTGAGACTTTACACCAATTGGTCCAGAGCCGGGACCGCCACCACCGTGTGGTTGTGAAAAGGTCTTGTGGAGGTTGTAATGAACAGCATCAAAGCCCATCAGACCGGGAGATGTTCGGCCCAATATAGCATTAAAATTAGCACCATCATAGTACATTTGTCCACCAACTCCGTGAACAATTTCAGATGCTTCAGCGATATCAATTTCAAACAGACCAAGAGTATTTGGGTTCGTAATCATCATCGCAGCTGTGTGTTCGTCTACTACAGATCTAAGAGCATCTAAATCGATTCGGCCATCTTCAAGGGAGGGGATCTCAATAATTTCAAAACCGGCCATTGCGGCACTTGCTGGATTTGTTCCATGCGCAGAATCTGGAACAATGACCTTGTTACGCTGAAGTTCTCCTTTATTTCTGAAATATTCTTGAATACAGCGTATTGCAGTGAATTCTCCTTGGGCCCCTGCTACTGGTTGCAGAGTTACGGCATCCATTCCAGCACAAATGGCCAACATGTCTTGCATTTCATAATAGATATAGAGAAGTCCCTGTATTTGGTGATCTGGCTGTAACGGATGGATGTCTGCTATACCTGGGAGTTGTGCAATCACTTCATTCACACGCGGATTGTGCTTCATTGTGCAAGAACCGAGAGGATAGAAGCCTGTGTCGATTCCAAAATTTCTTTTTGATAGCCACGTGTAATGACGTACCATTTCTGGTTCACTTATTCGGGGCCAATTCGGCATCACTTTTCTCTTGAAAGTGTCAGTAACTTCGATGTCTTCTCTCTCGATTAAAGGAGATGGCTGGGCGTATCCAGAACCCGGTGCGCCGTCATGGTCAAACAAGCGACTCATGCAACCACCCCTGATTTACTTGTGAGCCATTTGCTCAGATGATTAAGTAAAATTTTGATATCAGATTTACTGGTTTGATCGCTGGTTGAGATAAGCAGACGATGATCCCATCCAGGATACCATCTCGAGAGATTTAATCCACCAATGATTCCAAATTTCTCAAGATAATCCAAACACTCCTGTGCAGGATAAGGTAACTCTATGACAAATTCATTGAAATGTTGTGAATCACCATACGGTAATTCAACATCTGAGAGTTTTGAGATCCCTTCCTGTAATAATTGCCTTGATGCAAGGTTTCTCAAGCCCAGCGTTTCAATCCCCTCAGGACCTAGAAGGGCCATATGCATCGCACCCATCATGGCAATTAGCGTCTCATTTGTGCACAAATTGGATGTTGCTCTATGACGGCGAATATGCTGTTCCCTCGTTGACAATGTAAGACAGTATGCTTCTTTACCATCTACATCTATGGTTCGTCCAACAATCCGTCCGGGCATTTGTCTCAAATATGGTTGCGTACAAGCGAATATTCCGTAGATAGGCCCCCCATAGGTCACAGGTGAGCCGAGAGGTTGCCCCTCACCGACTACAATATCTGCACCATAATTACCAGGTGGTTCAAACACGCCAAGACTTACTGGCTGTATTCCGACGATAAAAGCGGTATGATTACCAAGAATTTCTTTGGCTGAGAACAAACTCTGGTCCATGATACCAAGTGGATTTGGCTGTTCAACGTAAACCGCACAGGAACCGGATGCCTTTTCCCACTCTTCAAGTGGAATGTGTCCATTCTCGTCGTGTTTCATTGATTTGATAATGAGTTCAGACCCTTGGGTGTAATTTTGAATCACTGAAAGTCTGTCTGGAGGAATAAGTTCGGAGATGTATACCGTGTTTTTTTGTTCTGCTTTTCGAGCATGAACTCTTACGGCACAGGTGATGGCTTCAGCTGCTGCAGTGGAGCCATCATACACGGATAGATTCGCAATCGGTAATCCTACTAACTCGGTGATAAGAGATTGAAACTCCCACATCGCTTGGAGCATGCCTTGACTTACCTCTGGTTGATAGGGAGTGTACGAAGTCAGGAATTCACCACGAGTAATCAACTGGAACACGCTTGACGGTACGAAATTACGATACAAACCAGATCCCAGAAAGTTAACAGTTGAACCCAAATCGATATTAGAACCCAATAATCTTCTCGCATCGGCTAAGATTTCTTCTTCCGATTGAGCCTCTGGTAAAGCCAATGGCTCCTTACATCTGACATTATCGGGTAATTCCACGAATAAATCATCCATAGACGAATGGCCCATCGCAGCCAGCATCTCATTTTCTCGGCCCAAGTTCGGCAAGTGGTCGGTCATGGCTTCCCCTAAATTCCCTTAATCGCGGAACGAACTTGAATGTTCGTAATCCACTTCAAGATTGCCACTTTGTCCAAGACTCATCGGCGTTTTGATACCAATGGTTGCCTTCGGCGTCTTTGTACCATAAAGTACCGTTTTCGTCAGGGTCAAGATAGTTACCTGGTGGTAAACTTTCCCAAGAATCTACTTTACTTGCGCTTGTTGCTTGTTCTGAATTTATGACTGCGGGCGCTGTATTTTCAGTGTGGCTTGGAGTCATACCAGGTAATGCTTCAAGAGAAGGAGATGGACCTGCATCCTCTTTCTCAAGTACTTCGGATGGTGAGGGTAAATTGAAATCGGTTGGTTCTTTTTCCCAATCATTGACTTTTGATTTTGGTTTCCTCAACAGCATAACAATGACACCTACGAGGGCTAGAACCACAACACCACCTACAATCCCGATGATTGCATTTGTGGAAACACCATCTGATGTTCCTGCAGCCTGATCGACTGTATCCTTTGTATCATCAGTAGGTTCATCAACAACAAAACCAAGTGGGCATCCTGGGAAAGCATCGTTGATTTTACCCTCAGCTGATTCTGTGGGACACATGTCAACATTACGAGCATCTTTTACCCAAATTCCGGGCCATTCAGGATCTCTGGTTTCGTTGAGAGATTCATCACCCCAATTGTCACCGTAGCCATCATCATCGGAGTCGCTCCATTGTGTTGGGTCTGCTTTGAAATAATCTGGCCCAACTCCATATAGTTCCCATCTAGCGTACGACCATGCACCATCCAAATCTGAATATCCGTCTTTGTCTGTGTCTTTACAACCAAACCGGTCGATGGTTGAAGTTCCGTATTCATCTGGACACCTGTCTGGTTCATTTCCTTCAAAATTATCTCCGAATCCATCGCCATCTGCATCTTCCCATTGTGTTGGATCGTCTTCGACTCCATCTGCGCCATCTTGTACAGTCATCTCCAGCGTGGGATCTGCATAGCCATCACCATCAGCATCAGGGCAACCGAGGAAATTGATTGAGGAGTTTCCTGGAGTAAACGGACATGCGTCTGGGAATGTACCATCGATGTTGTCACCATATCCATCTGAGTCTGCATCTTTCCACTGCGTTGGATTTTGTACGAACAAAGGAGGTTCTGATTCATCAGCCCATCCATCTCCATCTGTATCAACGCATCCTACTTTACCACCTCTTGAGGCATTTCCAGCCTCAAATTGGCAATCATCTCGTACATCAAGTGTGCCGTCATTGTCGTCATCATCATCTTCATCGTCGTGACAACCATCAAAATCATTGTCTGTTTGTGATGACTGAACCCAATTTGTCATGCCTCTGGGACAGGTATCAAGCGAATCGAGAACCATATCACCGTCATCATCTGTATCTTCATCCGCATCCCGACAGCCATCGCCATCTAAGTCTGTTTCACTTGTTGCGGCCCAGTTTATTTGTCCGGGATTACATTCTCCGGATTCGTTCACGTCCTCCACGAGATCGTTGTCGTCATCTAGATCTTCACTCGCATCTTGACAACCATCACCATCAGCATCGGTAAGCGAATTAGATGACCAATTCTTTTCATTCATTGGACATTGATCATCGATGTCATCGACATCATCGCCATCATCATCGAGATCACAAACATCACCGAAAAGGTCACCATCGTAGTCAGCCTGATTGGAATTACTGATGATTGGGCAATTGTCATCAACATCAAGCACCCCGTCTGCATCATCATCTAAATCCTCGGTTTCATCTTGACATCCATCGCCATCCATGTCCAATTCGTAAGTAGAAGTCCAGTTGTTGATACCTTTAGGACACAAGTCATCTACATCGAGAACCCCGTCTGCATCGTCGTCTAGATCTTCTTCCTCGTCATGACAACCATCTGCATCATGATCAAGAGTTGGATCTGTTTGATTCCAACCAATGAAACCTTGATTGCAATCATCGAGGACATCATGTAAGCCATCATTATCATCATCAGGATCGCATGCGTCTCCAAGTTCATCATTTTCGTAGTCAGTTTGATTCAAATTAGGAACATTGATACAATTATCCCAATAATCTCCCACATCATCGTCATCTGCATCATGGAAAAATTTCCATACGAACATGTCTCCATCGCCAGAGGAATATAACGTATTGCCGTTGTCCAAAGTCACAAGTCCAGTAAAATCTCCTGCCGCTACAATTGAACCATCTGATAACGCAAGCAATCCTCCGACACTATCTGTAAAACCTCCTCCGTTGGAAAATGCCCATTGCCAAGTTCCTGTGTGCGATAGTTGGGCGATGTAAAAATCATCATAGGAATTAGAGGTTCGGTTTGCAAGATGATATCCGAACCTGATATCCCTTTCGTGCCAACCCCCAACTTGGATTTGACCTTTCGGATTTACTGAGAGTGATTCAACCCGGTCATCACCGGGGCTGCCTCCATGCGAATTCCAAATCACTTTACCGTCAACGCTGATACGCATCACAAACACATCCCACACTCCTTGAGATGCAGCTTGTACTACACCATTAATGCGATAATCTTGCAAAAATTGTCCGCCTGCAACAATACCCCCAAACGGATGTACGATGATATTATTGAAATAAGCCCCACAATTACTCCCTAATCCACATGCACTTGAGTCAACTGAATGGATCCATTTGAGGGTACCATTTGTCGAATACTTTGCAACAACTGCAGCCCAAGTACCAGAAGGATTTGAAGAATTGTTGAATGCATAATCCTCGTTACCATTATTGTAACCTGCCGTGTATATGCCGTCATCAGTGTGGTCAACTACAACTTGAAACGCTGTTGAATAACCGTAGCCACGCGTGGTTTTGACCCAAACAAATTCTTGTTGTGTGACGTTGAAATAAGTCAAAAAGTAACGATAAACGTTACCTTGACTAAGAGCAGTAACCGCTCCTGCACCCCCAAAAAACGAGGTGTTTTGGAAAAAACCAGTAACGGCAAGATTCCCTTTGGAATCCACTGCCACATCCCATCCTACGTCAATGTCATCGCCACCAAATGTTCGAACCCATTCCCATTCTCCTGCTGGGGATAGTGCTCCAATCCAACCATCCCACCCGGGATTAACCAGAACAGAAACGTTACCAAATTCCATTTGTTCTCTGATATAGCCTGTGGCATAAATGGTGTCATTAGCCGCAACATCGATTCCTCTACAAGCATCCACAAACGCAGGACTTCCAACTACTGTTGCCCATTTCCAAACTCCAGATCCTGATAATTTCGCAATTAAGATATCTCCATTTCCATATACCTCAAGCAAAATCGAACCGAGTTGAGTCGCATTTTCTACTCGCCCACAGACAACTAAATCACCTTGAGAATCTTCCATCATTTCAAAAATAGTGTCATCACCTGCTCCACCAGCAACTTGGGTCCAGTTAGTGTTGCTACCTCTGGTGAAACCTGACGATGAAAGAGCAGTTTTTTGTTCTGGAGTTAATTCTACAGAATGAATATCATCAAATTCACCAGAAATTTCCTTTTCAGGTTCAGCCCAACTCATTTGGCTGTATGATGCACCTAGTAAAATAACCATCAAAAACACGGGTATCATTCGGCTCATACATACCGCTGGAACTTATCCAAAATAAGGCAATGCATTATTCGTTCATGATTTCACACAAATGGCGGCCGTACTACTTTAGCCCGTATACGCTTTTTTGGAGAAGATTGTATGAGCACCTCATCACCAGCAATGACCCCCTTGATATACCCCATTCCGATACCTGTTCTATCCAACGAGGGAGAAGGTGCGCCAGAGGTCAACCGCCCACATACTTCACCATCCAAGGAAAGTATCTCCTTGCCAGGACGAGGCATTGGGCCTTTTTCTAGTTGAACAAGCCCCCACCAACGGGCATCATCGGTTCCGTGAGAGACAACCTTTTGTTTACCGATAAAGTCATGCTCAAGATGTAAACCAAACGGGACGTTTGTCTCCCATGAATCACGATGAAGAAAAGAATCATCATTTAATTTTGACCATGCAAAATCCTGACCAGATAGCAGATATCCTTTTTCTAATCTTAGGGTATCCCTCGCTCCTAATCCGATGGGAGTAGAACCTGCCGCTACTAACGAAGACCAAAGCAGCGGTGCCTGCTGGTTTGGAATAAAGATTTCATACCCATTTTCACCAGTATACCCAGTGCCTTGAATCCATCCATCAATGCCTAGTTCATTCGTCGACAGTGGCTTCCATCTGAAACGTCCCACGTGATTTTCTTTTCCAAGTACCTTTTCGCAGACATCCTTTGAAGTAGGGCCCTGTAACGCGATAATGCTGTATTCAGATGAAAGATTTTCCAATGTAATTCCTTCTGTGAGATGCCCATCAAACCAATCCTTCATCACTTCAATCATGCTTGCATTTGGTACGCCAAGAATTTCGTCATCGGAAGTAACAGCAAAGATCATGTCATCGATAATACATCCTGACTCATCCATAAAATGCGTGTAGGCACAACGCCCAGATTCAATTGCTGTTACTTGTTGACTTGCCAGACCCTCCAGCCACTGTTTTACGCCATGACCAGAGAACCGGAATACCCCCATATGACTTACATCAAAAACACCACTTTCACGACGACATGCGAGATGCTCCTGAGTGATGCTCGTGTACCAAATAGGTAATTCAAAACCATGAAAGTCAACAATATTACCGTTGAGTTTCAAGTGTTCCCCATATAGTGCTGTCCGTACAGGTTCGGAAGTTTCCATGCTTTGAGCAAAAAGGTGCATAACTTAAGCGTGCCTCTTCATTTGTGTGGCAATTCGTTTTCGATTTCTTCTCCGATGCGGACGACCTCTTCGATAAAATTGTCAAGGGAGGATGTCGTAATTTCTGGATTTGAAATCACCAATCGAATAATGTACATTCCATCTATCATCGCTTTACTAACCATGAAATTTCCATTTTGCATCAAACGTTTTCTAAGTTCTTTATTCAATGCATTTTGGTCCATAATCTCTGAAGTATACCTAAAACAAATGTTTGTCCACTCTCGCGGAGAGACCAATTCTAAACGAGTGTGAAGGGATATTTTTGATTCGACATAATCGGCCAGTTCCATGTAAGCATCGATGAGTTTTGACCAACCTTCATCTCCCTTTTGCCTCCAAGCGAGAAAAAGCTTGAGCGCATCATTTCTTCTCCCACACTGAAGTGAATAATGACCAAGATCATTGGTTCTATCTTCACTTTGAAAGAGGTAATGTGCAGATTTTGTATGGTTACAGACTTTTGCCAAGATGGATTCATCTTTAACAAGAAATGAAGAGCAGATTAATGGAATCCCCATCATTTTGTGAGCATCCCAACACACGGAATCTGCAAGTTCAACACCGTCCATTAAATGAGTGTGTTTTGAACTTAGCAACGCACTACCTCCCCAAGCGGCATCTACATGGAGCCAAATATTCTCTCTAAAACAAACTTCAGCCAACTCTTTTAATGGATCAAACGAGCCTTTCACGGTAGTACCAGAGGTCGCGATTACACAAAACACGTCCTTGCCTTCGGCCCTCAGATGCTGGATCTCCTCTGCCAAAGCATCAGCCCGCATTCTGCCATGTGAATCGGATTTAATTGAGATAATATTTTCTTTTCCAATTCCAATTACATTTCCCGCCATTACCACTGAGTAATGCGACTCTTCAGAAACTAAGGCCACTAAATTTCGATTGTCATAACCAGTATGCATTCCCATCGGGTTATGTTTCAATCGTGCACAAAGCATACCGAGCATATTTCCATTTGAGCCACCCGTTGTGAAAGTACCAGCCCCATCGGGATAACCAACATAGCCAAGCATTTTAGAAATGATAGATTTCTCTATTACAGTTCCTATCGGAGCGAGTTCAAAGGTGTACATTGAAGTGTTTGTGAGAGAGGTAATTAATTCACTTGCGAGAGCAACAGTACTGATGCCCCCCCACAAAGGATTCATGAATCCTGATTGGTTTGTTTTTACACAATACTTGAGATAATGCTGAATATCTAACAATATTTGTTCGTAGGGCATAGGTCCATGTTGGAGATTCGTATCGGTAATTCTTTCTAAACTTTCGAAGTTTTGATAATCCACGAGTGGACGTTCATCATCGAGGTACGATACCGCTAACTCGTAAACAGAGTCTAGAAATTGCATTTCATCCATGCTTATGTGTGAATCGAGCCATATCAGTCTTATAATCCTAAGGTTTTCATTCATAAATCACATGTATGCATAATGCATTTTTTTTGAGGAATATTGAATAACCAACACATAGTGAGGCAATCATGCTTGGGGAAAATGGAATGAGATGGCTTGAAAGGTTGCATATGCAAATTGCTAGAGAATTGCGAGCAAAGGAATGGTCTCAAGCCGAAATCGCCAATATTTTAGGTACAACACAATCTACAATCTCTCGCCAATACGCGAGACCTTTACCAGAGTTAGCAGGGACAGCTGATGAACTGATGATTGACGGATGGGCAACTGAAATCTCAAATGCTCTTCGCGTATATGGGTCGGATGCAAAACTTACCAAACAACGATTCGTAGTTGAACTCGCTTTTGGACCTGGCCAAATATTGCAATTTAACAAATCACTTACCGGCGTTGATTTGGAGTCAGGACAAAAAGAGAGAGCATTACTCAAAAGACTTGAATGGGCCGTGAGCAGAATTGATCCTCAAAGGATCAAAAACTGGATACCTGCAGTTGGCAGCAACATTGCTTCTTGTTTGGAAGAGGCAAGTGATTTGGAAGATGTGGCTGCTTTTCCGGGAAAAATATCAGTGATTAACAATAAAATCCGACATTTCGACACTCCCTCATTTGGTGCGTCAAGCCATCTCGCATCTGTTTTATTGAACACCAAAAAAATTGACGATAATGCAAACGCTTTGATCAACATAGCCGCACCGATGAATGAGAAAGGGGTAAACATGGATACAATTGATTCATTCATTGAAGAACTTGGCTGGTCAATGGCTCGAATTGAAAATGGAAATATACTCAACACAGAAAGCACCCATCGCATTGATTGTCTTCTTGATGAAGGAGGATTTGCATGGGAACCAGGATTATACATTACAGCCCATAATCCACTTGAACTCGTGGACAAGTGCCATCGTGCCCTCAACACACTCGAGGCGATTTAATGAAACACATTCTCCTCGCGTTCATTTTTGCCACCGCATCAATGTCAGGGTGCATTGGAACAGATGAATCAAATGAAAAAAAAGAGATTACTATCCTTACTTATGATAGCCTAGGTTTCAGTGACAAGTTATTTGATGGCTTTGAGACCAAAACCGGTATCGAGGTAAAAATAATTCGAGCAGGTGATGCAGGAGGTATCTACAATTACCTCCTCCAAACAAAAGACAGCCCACAAGTCGATATCGTTCTTGGATTGGACAACACATATATCCAATCAGCCATCGATGCTGATCTGCTTGAGCCTATAGCAAATAATGCCTCGACAGAATTATTCAGAGAAGACGGCGAACCAATAGAATTGATTGACATTGCACTCAAGGATAATCTCGGATTTGGTGTGCCATATGACCACGGTTACATTTGCCTCAATTATAACTCCGAACTAATCGGAGGAGAAAATCAAAGCAATATTCCTACATCATTATGGGACCTCACTTTACCAGAGTGGAATGGAAAGGTAGCCATACCAAGTCCGCAAAGCAGCAGTCCTGGCAGAGGTTTTCTCATAGGAACGACACATTACTTTGACCACGATGCTGACCAAAATACAACTTACATTGATTGGTGGCAACAGATGAGAGATAATCAAGTGATTATTACACCCGGCTGGAGTGATTCATATGAGGTCCACTATTCAGGCGGGTATGGTGTATGGCAAGACAACCACATAGGAGATGCAGATCTGACTGTCTCGTATTGCCACTCCCCAGGTGTAGAGGCTTGGTTTGCTGATAACAACACAATTTCTAAGCCGCTTGACATACCTTCATATGCCTTTCATCAGGTTGAATATGTGAGTATTGCCAGAGGAAGTGATTCAGGTAACTTAGCCAATGAATTTATTTCTTACCTGATTTCAAAAGAAGTGAATAAAGATATGCCGGTAGAAAATTGGATGTATAGTGTTCTTCAAGGTGAAAATTTACCCTCTGAAAAGGGATATGAATTTCATGCAATCATTCCCCAAGACCCCGTGTACATGAGTCGAGCAACCATCAATCAAAACCTCACTACATGGCTCAATGAATGGGGAACTGTGTTTTCATGAAGAGTCGTCAATTCCATTTGATTCACTTTTTTTTAATTGGGAGTTTCATATTGCTCATTTTGCTTCCACTATTCCTTGGAATGAAAAGAATATTATTCGCTTCTGAAGGATGGAGTTTTTCTTACATCCATTCTTTTCAAACGCATAACCTAACTTCTGGAGTGTTATGGTTTACCTTCTTACAGGCCACACTTTCCACATTACTAACAATAATTATTGGCTTACCTCTTGCATGGATTTTGGCTCGATATCACTGGAAGGAAGCACCGCTTATGAGAGCCATCTTAACGATGCCTTTTGTGACTCCCACCATCGTTGCAGCAATGGGTTTTCTTGCAATTATTGGAAGAGGAGGTCTGAATCTTATTGGAAATGAAGATTACAGATTCATGGCTCTTATACTAGCCCATGCTTGGTTCAATATTGCTCTCATTATTCGATTTGTTGAGCCAGTCATCTCAAGAGTACACCCCTCTATGGAAGAGCAACTAAGGTTTCTACAAATGGGAAGGACGCCGTATCAGAGGATTCGATGTTTCTGGATTCCCATACTTTGGCCATCAATTTTGAGTGGTGCCATTTTGACCTTCACTTTTTCATTTACCTCATTCGCAATGATAAGATGGATTACACCAGGTAATTTATCCCTTGAATCCTTCATGGCCATACACAGTTCAGGTGTAGGAATCCCCGGATATCTGGTCGAGATTAATCAACTTATTTTGGCAGCGTTCTTTTTACAATTAACAATTTTAGTTATTGGTCTTGGTGCAATCGGTATCCTTCAGAAAAAACTCAGTTCGGTCATACCACTTGTCGATGAGAAATATGAAAAACCAAAGCCTCAAAAAATCAAATTTATCCTTTATCCGGCTTTGCTTTTTGTAGTCACACCGCTCATTTCGGTTATTGTAGGTTCATTTCGAATCCAAGACCGAACCAAAAGAGGCACTTACTTTTGGGGATTAGATGGGTGGCAGCGAGCAATTAATGGCTCTTATGCCCATACTGATATCATCGATGCAACCATGCAGTCATTGGTTTATGCTTCAATGACAGTCATTATTGCCGTACCACTAGGTTTGTTGATTACTAAATCCCTTATTGAACTCGAAAAAAGAAGCAATCACAAAGCTCGAATTGCAGAAACCTTCCTTATGCTTCCATTTTGTATATCTGCCGTCATGATTGGACTGGGAATATTGATTGGATTCATGAAATGGCAACCGGATTTGATGAGCCAGTGGTGGATTCCAGTACTACCTCATATTATCATTGCAACTCCATTTGTCATCCGAATTTTCTTATCCACATACAGGTCAATTGATGGTGAATTGATCGAACATGCCAAAACACTTGGATTAGGCAATTGGGCATTGTTTTGGAATATTGAATGGCATTATATTCGCCCTCCTCTTATCGTAGCCTCTTTATTTTGCGCAGCCATCTCTCTGGGCGAATTCGGTGCATCATGGATGCTAGCAAGAGATGGTTCCTTTGACACTCTCTCCGTGTTAATAGACCAAATTATGTCTAAGCCGGGGTTTGACCCTCTCACATACCCAACGGCTATGGCCGTAGCAACCGTTTTAATGATCATCACATTGAGTTTTTTTACCATCGCAGAAAAATGGAGAGATGAACATAATGGAGGGGGATTTTGATGCTTGAAATTAAAGATGTGAGTAAGTCATTTTCCAAGACACTGTTTCAAAATATATCTTTCACAATTGAACAGGGTCAGAGACTTTCGATTATGGGCCCTTCTGGTGCTGGAAAAACGACGTTATTGCGATGCATATGTGGACTCGATTCATTTGATAGTGGTTCAATTAATCTCGATGGTGTAAATATTCAAGAAACACCAACAGAAAAAAGAGGCATTGGACTCATATTCCAAAAACCAGTCCTGTATCATCACTTGGATGTGAGTGGAAACATAAAATTAGGAAACAAAAGCGCAGATGTGAAAGAAATTCTTGAACTTATTCACCTACCAGGATATGAAAATAGAAGAGTGGATGAATTGTCAGGAGGAGAGGCACAGAGATTAGCATTAGGTCGATCTATTGTTGCTGAACCTCGGTTTTTACTCTTAGACGAACCTTTTTCATCCTTAGATGAAACACTCAGAAAAAAATTGCTTCGAGATACCATCGAGTTGTTGGAACACAAAAAAATCGGTTCGATTCTCGTTACTCATAACCATGAAGAAGCAAAATTGTTTTCAGAAAATTCTATTCTTCTCGAAGATTAAATCCTCAACTAGTACTCAAAACCATTATGATTTACCAGACTAACCGATGATCATGGTAGGAACCCCACTCGACTTGATTCCTTATGTCCGAGGCGTTCAACTCATCCTTTCAGGTTATTCTGGATATGCCAAGGGAAAAAGAATGGAAGTCGACCAGCTCGTGCGCGAAGAAATTATTCGAGCCGGGGGGCGAGTTCGCTCTCACATGCAAAATATTCATGACACAGCATTCAGAGAAGATAAACTCCAAGAAGCGAGGGCGGCCAAACAGTGTATGGAAGAGTGTGATATGTTAACAAATGATGTAGAGAAATCTGTTTCCGGCATGGAGCATGCATTTTTTTCAGGACAGCGCTCCCCATCAAATGCTGATTTGAAGAAATTGATTAAACATGACCATGATGTTATTGATATGATCACCAAAGCGGTAAATCTTGCCAACAGCGCAGAGCACATTCTCGCAACTGGAGAGGAAGATTTGCTTACGGTTATTCGTCAAACCACACAAAAAATGACTTCATGTCGTGGATTCTTCGGAGCAAGAAATAATGTTCTTAACGGGTTGAGGAAAAAATAGGAGTTGAAAAAATGGCAATGTATCGATGGAGAGACCACCCTGATGTGGTGGCAAGGTTAGTGAATGCAGACAAAATCAAGACTTTTTCAAAGCAACAAGTTGTACTCAAACCAAATGAAGCGCTCGCTATGATTGTCGATGGCAGAATCGGCGATATTCTTTCTGAGACCATACTTAGCAACATGGCAGGAGGATTCAGCAGATGGATTGGGGAACAAATGGGCCTAACGGCTACAGACCGAAGATTACTTTTCGCAATGACCGGTCCGATGGATTACAGTATTCCCTTTAACGCCCAAATGGGTGACGGTCATGTTGCCCAAGGTTTTGCAAATCTAAGATTAAAAATAAATAAAGACGATTTGCCAAAGATGTTGAACATTTTCGCTAACCGAGCACCGACATTAACCAGGCATGATGTCGGCCTCATTATTTCGACAGAGTTACAAAACCGAGTGATTATTCCCTGTATCGCAAAGTGTCAGACCAGTGCAGATCTTAGAACCCCTCAATTCCAAGAAAGGTTTGAGATGACGGCTGAAATGGAGATGAGAAATCTCCTATCAAATATGGGTTTCACACTACTCAAGGCCTTTGCAATCACAAATCCTACCGATATGGAATTGGTAGAAAAGCATCGAGCAAAACTCAAGGCAACCGCAGCGGGTGAACAAGCAAATGCTGAACATGCTGCAGAATTATTCAAGCATCAAGAAACAAGTGCCCTCGCTCGAATTGAGATGGAGGTAAATATCCAAAGAGCACAGGCAAACGGCAGAGTTACCGTTGAAATGGAAACCGAGCTCAAAGAACTAAGAAAGATGGAGGCACATTGGGAAGCAGAACTTCAACGAGACAAAGCCAGATATGAATTAGATTTTCAAAAGCAAAAAGACACGCAAGACCTCGAGATGCAAAAAGAAGATGCGAAAATGGATAGAGCCATGGCAATGTTTGAACAAGTTCAGGCTAAGAAAGCAGATAGAATCAATCAAATGCACAATCACCAATCAAACAGGATGGACAAACAAAATGATTTGCAAATGCAAATGATGGCGATGGCCAAAGAAGCAGGTGCATTAACGCCTGAAGTTATGGCTGAATTTCTAAAACAACAAACTGCGCAAAAAGCAATTGATGGGGATGGAACCGAGAACCGTCAAACACAAGCCCCAACACAAATGCATCAATCATGTTGTAATATCCCAATACAACCAGGATGGTCAGCATGCCCAAGTTGCGGTAAAATGTTCTAAAGAGGGGCATCTTATTGTTTTCTAAGCCATGGCCTATTTGGGAGAAGAATTGGGCAGTTAGGTCGGAGAAAAAAATTCTTTTTTCTCGGATGTTATTCCTTTTTCTGATTTTTCTCTTAATACCATACATCGGAATCAACCAAATTTCACAATTTAGAAATTATAGCCTCTTTGACCCATCCCTCTCAGTTGATTCATGGATGCCATTTGTACCGTGGATGATTTTGATTTACTTCTCTTTGTATTTGTATTACCCATTATCTGCATGGTATGGCATTGGCGATGATCGAAGGGTGCGGGAAATGTTTGTATTTCACCAAGGTATGTTTACCGTATCGGCATGCATTTACCTTATTTTTCTCGTTGCACCAGTAGAGGTTCACCTTAGGGAACAAATCACGGAACAAGAACTTCAGGGTACAGGGTTGCTGTCTACATTCTATTCTATGCTTCACCTTGGAGATGCACCATACAATGCTTGGCCTAGTCTCCATGTGGTACAGAGTTTCCTTATTCTCAAGGTTCTGGAGCGATGGAATGTTTGGAGTCATAAGATTCAGATTTTGGCATGGTTTGCTTGGTTTTTGATGATGATTTCAATCATGACCACCAAACAGCATTTCTTCTTCGACCTCATAACAGGACTAATCACAGCCATTTACTCATGGTTATATTGGATTAAACCCTCATTGGAATCTTGCCATGATAATTTGTGGTCAGAAAAATTACAATCATCAAGAGATGATTGATGCGACCAACTCAGGTTGAGTGAGATAAATGATCAACCCAAGCCCGGCGAACATCATCATCCATGAGCCTACGGCTTTGATGAGGTTGGTACTTTTTCTTAACACTGATATGAATCTTTGTTGACCGAAACCTACAACGGTTGTAACAGCAATCATCAGAAAACTAACGGAAATCATAAGCCCGAAAAGACCTGTCCAAGTAGCCGAACCTCCAATGATGGCAAGATAACCAATGAATGGTATGACAGCTGCGGCTGTGCAATCAATAGATGCTGCTGAATAACCAATTCCCCATAGGTACATGTTTCTTTTTGGAGTAAAACGCTCATCCATTTCCGTCGTTGACCATTTATCTACCAATTTTTGAACGAATCCAAGTAAATGAGCCGTTCCTCCAGTTAGCATAAAGGCTCCAAGAATGACCAACAAAACGGCTACGATAAGGGCAAAATAATGTAATAATCCTGTTAGGTCAAAAATTTCCCCTAAACCCACAACAATCAGGCCAATGATGAGAAAAAACGTGAGTTGGCCTAAAGCTGCGAGTCCACCAAGTACCAAATGATGAGGCATTTTCGACTGGATCTTTCCAGCATCCAGCAACTCATCTTGCCTTTGTCCTAATCCAACATAATAAGAGATATAACCGGGTAAAACTGGAAATGCACAAGGGGAAAAATAAACCAAAATTCCCAGTAAGAGGCCCATTACAAGTATTGCACCTGCTGAGCGGTCAACTTTTTTCAAAGAAAAACGCAAATCTTCCGCTTCTCCTTGATTGGCCAACTTGACAGCCTCATCGAAAGAATTCCAGCCATCCAGAGGAGTCCCTGTCTCTTCTCTTGCGACAATATACCCTTCATGATCGATCACATAGACTTGAGGAATGACTTGAGCATTGTATTGTTCTACCATATCACCTCTTTCCCCTGTACTGAGATTGACGATAACAGAATCATCAGCACCGGTCCCTACAAGCCAAGGCATGAACTTACTCGATTGGGGGTCTCCAAAGGTTTCATTCAGGTCCTCAATCGTTTCAGGCCTTGTATACCAACTGCCCACTGAAACAATGATGACGGGGTAATCTCCACTCAATTCCTCCCACTCTGTTTGTCGAATTTCTAAATGCTCCTGAACAAGGTGACAACTTTGGCAATCTACTGCCATGAAATCTATGATGACTATTTTTCCGCGATGCTCAGAGAGTTGAAACCAGCCTGAATCATTTGTCAAATCAGTTTCAAAACCAGTTCTGTTGAGAGTCAGCATCTCAAAATCTGGTGCAAGCCTTGCAGTAGACCGGTCAACACCATATGAATCCGACGTTAAGCCAAAAACTGAAAGACCAGCATAACCAATAAGTGAGAATAAGATGATACCGATTCCAAATGCTTTCCAAGTGTTAGACTCTTTGAACACTGAAAAATCCATACCGAGTTTCATCTGAATTTTTTGCGATAACGATATTTTTTCGCTTTCTGCCACTTGTGATATCGAATCATTTGGTGGCTCCATATCATTCCCACACAATGACAGGTTAGAACATTAACGGTGTTCATTGAGATGTACGAGAGATACTTCAAGGCGGTCGAAAGTAGGATGAACCTCAACCATCTGTACACAAACACTTACCTCATCGGCGATTAGTGTCGCAATTTCAAGTGGAAGTTCGATGCGAAGCATTTTCGCATTATATCGAATCCAGCCCTTAGGCAAACCAAGCATTTGCTGCAATTCTAAAAGATCGTCCGATGCATTTTCTAGCGAAGTGGGGATGGCTCCAAACAAAATGGTATCATCTTCACTCAAAACTTCGTATGGCTGCATATTTACCTCCGCCCGCCTTCTGAATCGATGGCGTAATTGGCCAGCATCTTTGTATGAAGAGGTGCAAAATTTGATGTGATAAGTGTATTTTTCACCCATTGATTTGAGTTCTGAGGCTAATTCTGCGCTACCTTCTGCCGCTGCAGTAAGAGCCCCTGCAAGGTTAAAACCACGAATGTCCATTTCATTTTGATTTCCTACAGTAATCTCTAACTCATTCAAGTTGACAAAATCAACCGGCAATGTGTCCACATCATCTAATAGATTTTTCAACTTCTCAGCCTTATCTGGTTCAACCGGCAACTCGATTCCAACGACAATGCCTTCATTGGAACAATGAATAATTGAGTTTTGATATTGTGTCGTCGTAAGATCGAGTAAATGAAATCTAATTTCATCCAAACCCGCCTTTGCAAGAGTCCGGCATTTTTCCTCATCAATCGGAATAGAAGTGTAGCAATGAATGTGATGTTGTTGTCCAAAGGATTTTTTCAATTGTTGAATTGCCTCAACTGTTTTTTCAAAATCCAACATGGGGTCACCTCCAGTAATTCCAGTGCCCGTGGCTTGCATGGCTTCTGCTTCTTGAATGACTTCTTCCCAGGATTCGCATTTCTTTTCATTGGCAAACATATATGGCGTTTCTCTTCGATTGTCCGAGAGCGGACAATAATCACATCCCCAATGGCATTTTCCTGTCACAAACAAAACCAATTTCGAGCCTTGTTGACATTGTATACAGCCTTCTGCCTCTCCTTGTTCAGGAGGGAGAACCGATCCTAACATCGGCAGGTGAATGGTCAAGGTGTGGCCTCCATTTCTCTTATCAGCCACCGATGAAATCGTCTATCTTGCGTTAATTCTGGATGGAATGTCAGTCCCAACCTATTTTCATCTCTAATTCCAACGATTTCATCGTTGAGGTAAACAACTGCCTCGGCCTTACAATCATCAAATCTGGGTGCCCTGATGAAGATTCCAAGGAATTCATTGGACTCAGCTGGTGCTTCAGGCCACATTGGCAAAGGTTGGTGGCCAAAATGATCTCTTCCAAGTGATTGGGACTTTACTGATTTGATTGATTCATCTGGAAGTAATACTTTGAGTGGGGAGGAAAATGAATCAATTTGGCGTCCGAAAGCATTACGAGAAATGGTTGCGTTCAAGAGATTATTTTGACAAAGCAAAATCGTGCCAGCACACGTTGACAGAACCGGTATCTTTGTTTGACGAATAAAAGAAAAAACTTCTTCGAGTAACCCCTCATTCTGCGTGGCAATTTTCATACTGGTTGATTCACCACCTGGAAAAATAATCCCATCAATGGCTTCTAAATCTGTTGATTTTCGAATAGGTCTCATCTCTACTTCTAGACCAAGTTGGTCAGCAGCAGTCATCATGGCTTCCATGTGTTCACTTCTTCCCCCTTGAATCATGAGGATGCCAACACGGAGCATATCATCCCCACAAGTAATTCCTTTTTGACTCCGACTATTCCATAGGTTCATTCACTTGTTAATGTTGGAAGATTCATGGAACACGTTGGAGATTGTTTTCTGGTACCCGGCCCAACGCGTATGTCGGAGGCATGTAGAGAATCGATGGCAACGGCTACCATCACCGCAAGGGGTTCGGAATTTAGGGAAATAATGGCTCGGTTAAACAGCGGTTTGCGCTACGCATTCAATTTATCTCCAAGTTCTGATAAAAGAGGTCAACAATCTTGGGAAGGAAATGATGGTTACAAGGTGATTGTAGTATCTGGAAGTGGCACTGGAGCTATGGAAATGGTCATTGCCAATAGATTTGGAAAACAAGACCATGTTTTGATTCCAACAAATGGAAAATTTGGAGAACGTGTTGCTGAAATGGCCATGAGATATTGTGACGTAACCCACATTCGTTATGAGTGGGGACAATCTTTTGATATTGAACAATTAGAACAACTGTCGAAAAACAATAACTTTGAATCGCTCATTATTTGCCACAATGAAACAAGTGCCGGCATAACTCAAGATGCAGAAGCACTATCCATGCTCGCTTCTTCATATGGAATGGGATTCATACTCGATGGAATAACAAGCGTTGGAGGAATAGATGTCTGCCCAGAGGCATGGAATGCAGAAGCGGTAGTGGTCGGTGCACAAAAGTGTACAGCTGGGCCAAGTGGAATTGCAGCCATTGCAATTAATGAGAAATACATTTCAGAGAGTAATCATCGACGTGAAAAACAACTCCTTCATCCCGCATATTATTTTGATTTACAATTTGCTCTAAAAAAAGGAGATGATGACCAAACGCCTTGGACTCCATCCATTATCGCAGCCCAAGGATGGGCAACTTCACTCGAAATACTCAAAGATGAGGGATTAGAAAATCGAATTTCCCGTTGTGCAAATATGGCAAAAGGGGTTCGTAACCTGTTCTTGGATGCTGGTTTTAGATTATTGGCAGATAAAAAACAGCGATCTGACACGGTCACGGCGATCATGTATCCAGAGGGTATCGACGATAAGTGGAGATCTCGGCTGAAGGAAACATACCAGACACAGGTCATTGGAGGTCAAGATCACCTCAAAGGAAAAATGTTCAGAGTGGGCACCATGGGTGAAACGCCCATTGCAGAAATCATTGAGGGATGTAAGAGGATGATGCTTTGTTTCAAAGACATGGGGCATTCAATAAAAGGATTGGATGTAGAATACTACTTCAGGTGAAGGCATGCATATCGTATTGGGAAGATTTCAGCCATTTCATTGTGGGCATGCGTGGCTTGTAGAACAAGCACTTGAAAGAGGAGATGTCACCATTGCTATCGGGAGTGCACAGGCCGGTGGAGAGGTGAATAATCCATGGACAGCCAATCAAAGGCATTCAATGATCAAGGCATGGCTTGGTAATCGAGATGCTCGGATCGTAGAAATCGATGACATCAATGACCCACCTCGTTGGGTTGAGCATGCAAAAAAATTTCATGGAGAGGGAATCTTAGTCACATCTGATGAGGATACGGCTTCGTTGTATGAGCAAGCATCATACACCGTTTTGAAATTGCCTCGGGAGAGACGAGAAAGCCTTGAAGGATGGAGAATTAGAAAAACACTCACGATGTTATCAACCATACATGATGATGATGCAGTGAGAGAAGTCATGAAAGAACTCCTTCCAATCGAAATCACTAATTGGCTCATTGATAATGATGCCATGTATATTCTCAATGTAATCAGCCAAGAACAACCATATACTGGTTAGGGAAAAATCGACTATTTTGTTGATTTTTTAAGAGAAAAGGGGTAATGTTGAAAAGAATCATAGCGAGGGAAACTCATGAGAAAGGCCACTATTGTGCTTGTGCTTCTCTTTTGCGTGAGTAGTTTAAACACATTTCAGGCATCTAATGTAAATCACCAATTCTCCGAAGATGCATTCAAATGTTCGCAGCAAAACGTTTCCGAAGGTGCCAGTATAGATTGCGAAATTACTGACCTAAATTTCACGAACGTAAATCAGATTCGATATCGTTTTGTGGCCGATGGATTTGATCAAGAAATTAAGTCTGTTCCTGGAAAAAACCTGATTTCAGCCGGAAATGTACACACTTGTGCAATCCTAGATAACGCCTCTACTATGTGTTGGGGATCTGATGGGGATGGAAGACTTGGTGACGGTGGAGAAGATAATACGATATCAAAACCGACTGGTTATGTAATCAATCCTGACGGAGAGACCTTCAAATCAATTCATGCTGGTCACGAGAATACCTGTGGAATTACCGATTCTGGAAAACTGTATTGCTGGGGAAATAATAACAACGGGAAAAATGGCATAGGTACCACGAACACCGAAAAGTCACCATCAACACCAGTAACATTTGAAGAAGATACAATCATCGAAAAAATAAGCATTGGACTGTACCACAGTTGTGCGATTGATTCCGATAATGCAGTATGGTGCTGGGGAAGAGCATGGAATGGTAATCTTGGCTCTGGAGATGATGCTACTGACCAATATTCGCCGGTTAAAGTGGAACTTCCCGGAGCAAATGACTTTGCGACAGAAATCGCTGCTGGTGAGAGATTCACATGTGCCCTGCTTGGAAATGGAGCAATTTCATGCTGGGGATATGATGGTAGCTACCAACTAGGAGACTCTCTAGAAACAACAGCGGACCAAAATACCCCTCAAAGTTACGTCTCGCTTCCATCCGGAAGAATCGCAGTCGACGTCGATGCTGGTCAACACCACGCATGCGCTGTCTTAGATAATGGAAGTATTGTGTGCTGGGGGCACAATAATTACGGCATGTTAGGATTTGGTCCCTATTCTTCAATAGCAAACAGCCTTCCTCAATATATCAACACAACCCAGAACGTAAGTTTTACACAAGTTTCTACAGGATATGACCACACTTGCGCACTCTTAGAAAATGGTACGGGAATGTGCTGGGGGCGAAATACTCACGGGCAATTAGGAAATGATAGTACGACAGACAGCCATTACCCAGTCTACATCAATCAATCACAAACCGGTCCATTGATCGCTATTTCTGCAAGTCATATTCACACTTGTGCGATTAATGCATCAGGAGGAGCATTTTGTTGGGGTTCGGCTAATTCAGGTACACTCGGTAATTCTGTCAATCACCACAAATCTTGGGCTTATGAATTAGCACCGACTCCCGTAACCTGGTCTGGTATGGCTTGGTCAGGCACAACCGGACCGGTTGCAGACAAGGAATGGAATACTGGAAGTTGGCTGAAAGGTTACATGCAAAATGATGGTACAAACACATACAACATCAGCATTGACATACCACTAGGATCAATTTATGGGAATTATTCTGTCGAGATTTACATGCTTATGAAAGATGGACAGCGAAATAGTGCTACCTTCCAAAATGTATTCAAAGTACTTGAGAAGGATAGCGATGGAGATTCTGTTGTTGACTCAGAAGATGCATTTCCTAATGATGTCTCACAATGGTCAGACACAGATAATGATGGTTATGGTGATAATCCAAATGGAACCAATCCCGATGCCTATCCTGATGACCCAGAACGCTGGGAATTGATCGATGCTGCGCTCGGCTCCGAAGCAGAAAGCCGGTTATCTAACCAGACAATTTACATTGGCGTAGGGTTAATGCTTGTATTGACATTTTTCCTATTCAGATCTGGCTCAAAGAAATCTGATAAGAAAGAATACTCGTCCTCTGTGGATGTATTTGGAATGGAGGGGGTCGCACAGGGTGCAGACTTGACGGAAGTTTCAGAACAAGTTGATGCGGTCGTAAATCAACTTGAAAATCTAAAAGATACTATCAGTGAATTGGAAACTAAGAATGAACCTCTTGAAGATGAATATCGGTCTAAGGATAAATTCTGAAACCCACTGTCTTCGGCCTTGTTAAAGGTATGTCTTCATGATGAAACAACGACTTTAGCGGCTTGCAAGACCCTTTCTTTGAACATGTATCCTTTTTCTAGAACTTCAACCACTGTGTTGGTTGGATATTCATCAGAGGCTGGGATTGTGGCGATGGCCTCCATTTTAGAAGGGTCGAATATATCGCCAACATTTCCTACCGAAACCAAACCTTCAGATTCTAGCTCCGCCCAAAATTTCTTTCTCACCAAAGTGAAGCCTTCGCTGATTGAGGAATCATTTTCAAAATTGTTAATGGCTCTATCAAAGTCTTCAAGAACACCAATCATCCTTCTTGATAGCCCCATTGAGCCATATTTGATTGCAGTGGCTTTTTCTGCCATCATGCGTTTTCTTACATTTTGAATTTCAGCCTCTTTGTATGCAATTTCTTTTTCTGCCTTTTCTGCTCGGGCTAAAGCTTGTTCGAGAGGATCGGCCTCTTCTTGGATGGTTTCAACAACCACATCAACTTCATCTAAGGTGACATTTTCCTTGTCTTGGACAAGTTCATCATCGACTTGTGAGGATGTATCTTCATCTGAATTGATTTCACCCATGCCGGCACCCAGTTGATTGACCTTATTCAATCAGACGCTTCGAGTAAAATCTCCAAGTTCCAATTTCCATGCCCCCAATCCTTTGCATCCAGGTGTTCTCGACCGAGAATTTGTACACAATTTAGACGATTTACGGCGTGGTGTAATTTTCTCGCAGCCTTATCATGGGCTTCAAATGTTGGCATAATATGGGGATCTTCTCTTTCATCAAGTGTTTCCCCCAACGCTTCTCTGCGTTTCATCCAATTTTCACAAACATCTTTTGCGAATTGATCTTCGCCAATAATTCTAAGGTTTTCATTTACCTTTTCCCAACATAATTCATCATACATGTCATCAACGTGTTCAATTGGATTACCAGTAGCCTGCTCAAGATAAATGAAACAACGACCTTCCCATGATTCCCAATGACCAAATGAAGCCCATTCCATAAGGAGGAGTAAAAGCGAGTGATTCTTTTGCGTCTTCAATACATCAATCACACGACCCTCACCGGCAGCTTGGTCCATGAGGTCAAGGATATCTGATTCAGCATCAATATCGAATGAACGAGATAACTTGGTGTCTTTTGGAGGCCTTTTTTCTCGCAAAAGGCCTTTTTCAAGTTGAACATACATTTCATTCCAATGAAGATTGAGCAAAAAATTGAGACTTTCTTCATCAATCAGATGAAGACGCATTTCGATGCCCATGTTACTGCGGACGACTCCTCACGTTTGAGGCCATCGTTTGTGTTAAGCCAAGCCTTGGTGTGAAGAGCATTCAAGAAGCCTCTATCATTCCCCTTGCATAGGGAGAGAAATGGCTACCATCAAAGAGCAAATTCAGATGCTCTATGATGAGATAAATAAAACCCAAAAAAACAAAGCAACGAATGCACACATTGGTAAGCTTAAAGCAAAGATTGCTCAATTAAAAAATAAAGAAGAAAAAGCTGCTGCCTCAGCAAAGGCATCTGGTCCCGCCAAAGGATTTGAAGTTCGAAAATCCGGTGATGCCACCGTTGCGTTAGTTGGTTTTCCAAGTGTTGGAAAATCAACACTTATCTCTAAATTAACCGATGCAAAATCTGAGACTGGTAATTTTGAATTTACAACTTTAACATGTATTCCAGGGCTAATGGAACATCGTGGGGCAAAGATTCAGATTTTGGACTTGCCGGGTCTAATCAAAGGAGCTGCGGAAGGTAAAGGAAGAGGAAAAGAAATCCTTGGGGTTATACGTTCTGCGGACATGGTATTGTATATTGTCGATCCATTTCAAAAATCACATTTTGCTGTTTTGAATAGAGAACTTGAAAACGCAGGCATGCGCCTAAATGAAGTTAAGCCAGCGGTTTTTATCAAAAGAACAGACCGTGGAGGAATTGATGTACGTTCTACCGTTGAACAAACGCAATTGAGTGACGAAGAGATTGGTGAAATCATTCGGAGTTTCGGATACACATCAGCGATTGTCACGCTAAGATGTGACGTAACACCCGACCAAATCGTAGATGTTCTTGCTGGGAATCGAGTATATTCCCGCTCTGTTGTTGCGGTTAACAAAATCGATATCGCTGAAGAAAAATCAATTGTCTCGATGGAAAAAAGTTTACCTCAAACATGGCCAGTAATGAGAATTTCAGCTTACAAGGATATTGGCTTGGATGCATTGAAAGATTTCATTTACGATAATCTTGGGTTTATGCGAATTTACCTCAAACCTCAAGGACAAGAGGCAGATATGGTAGAGCCGCTCATTGTGAAAGATGATTCTACAGTTGAAATGATTTGTAATAGACTTCACAGAGATTTCGTGAGAAAATTTAGGTTTGCCCGATTGAAAGGACCGAGTGCAAAATTTGATTGGCAAAGAGTTGGACTCGATCATCTTCTCAAAGATGGTGATGTATTATCCATCATCGTCAAGAGATAATGGGTCAAACGTCAACTTCAAATAGGACCGGACTATGTAACTACCAGTTCAGTAGTTGAGTGATGAAAATGAGTGTAGGAATTGAACCTTTAGCAGCAATGGTGTTACTTGAAAAAGAAGCCGCACCTGAAAAAACACAATCTGGCCTACTTCTTCCCGAGGAAGCCAGAGAAAAAATGAACGTGGGAGTTATTCTCGCTATCGGTCCTGATGTGGAACATGTTTCCGTCGGTGACCGAGTTATTCATCGCTCATACGGAGGAACAACCATCGAATGGTTAGGGATTGAATATTTGCTCATCAAAGAAGAAGATCTTCAAGCAAAGGTAGGTAACTGAATAGAGGTGTAGATTATGGCAAAAATGATTGTTTATGGAGACGAAGCGAGAAAAAAACTAGTTGAGGGCATTGATGCAGTAGCTGATGCCGTCAAAGTCACTTTAGGACCGGCAGCAAGAACAGTTGTTCTAGAAAAATCCTGGGGAAGTCCAACCATCATTAACGATGGAGTAACCATTGCGAAAGATATCGAACTCGAGGATGCATTTGCAAACATGGGAGCTAAATTGATTCAAGAGGTTGCTTCTAAAACCCAAGATAATGCTGGTGACGGAACCTCAACTGCATCTGTACTTGCGCAGGCTTTGGTACATGCTGGAATGAGAAATGTTGCCGCAGGAGCTTCATCTGTTGCACTCAAATCAGGTTTTGATAAAGCCGTGAAAGCAGTTGTTGACCACCTACAAAATTCAGCGATTGATGTTGATAGTAGTGAAATGATTCGACAAGTCGCTACCATTGCTGCAAATAATGACCCTGACATTGGCGGACTCATCGCAGAGGCTTTCGACAAAGTGGGAAGAGAAGGTGTAATCACAGTCGAGGACTCAAAATCAATGGAAACCGAACTCGAAGTGGTAGACGGAATGGAATTTGACAAAGGTTACATTTCACCTTACATGATTACGGACCAAGAAAGGCGAGAGGCTGTTTTGGAAAATCCATTGATTCTCATCACCGATCAAAGTATTTCCAGTCCACAAGAAATGATTCCAAGTTTAGAAGCAGCCATGCAATCAAAAAGGCCTTTGCTCATGATCGCCAAGGATGTTGAAGGTCAAGCACTT
>MDTE01198384.1_pt1 | contig 31467 bp, 32 predicted proteins | sample 811231 | NCBI WGS metagenome assembly MDTE01 (sample SAMN05326651, study PRJNA326480) | marine metagenome | isolation source: seawater | place: Indian Ocean: Red Sea | collected 2010 | reverse complement strand
TCTTTATATTCTAGTTGGTCTAAGCTTTTATGAGTTTGGATATGAGATACAACGGCATCAATTCCTTCGCGTGTACCTGCAATGGTGCCATTAATACCTTCTTTTGCTAACAAAATAGTTCCTAGTACTGAGTTATGACGACAGGTATGAAGTAAGGGTTCCTGAATATCCTCATAGTCAGAAAGATCTGCAAACTGATAAAGAGCAGCTACTACTATTTTGTTTTTTGGCCCACCTTTATACATCTTGGTTCCATTCTCTCTTGATACATTAAATTTGGCTAGTTATGTGACAAATTAAGTAGAATAATAATTTTCTATATATTTAACATCTGGTAGGGGAATGGCATGTTAAGTAAATTTTATGTTTTTACAATTATCTGGATAGCTTTGATGTCTTATTCAGGTCTTAGAGCTCAGGGGCCACATCATCCTACCAATGAGGAATTGGCTAATTCCGAAATTGCACAGAGACATATCGCAACAGCTATGGAACTAGCCGGATCTGATCTTATCAATGAAGCAGAAGCGCTCTGTTCACCTGCAGGTCCAAGAAGAGCTGCATTGGTCAGACGAGCTGCTGGGCTTCCTCCAGTAGATGACTATGCTATGGAGCCAACTAAAATTTTTGAAAATCTCTATTACCTTGGGTTCAATGACGTAGGTGCATGGGTTATCGATACAAATGAAGGTTTGATACTCGTAGATAGCCTTAATAGTCCAGAGGAAGCTCGTGATGTGCTTGTGCCGGGAATTGAAAAGCTGGGGTTTAATCCTAATGAGATTAAGTATGTGATTATTGGGCATGGACACAATGACCATGTAGGCGGTGCTTCTTACCTGCAAGAAACTTATGGCGCAAGAATTGCACTTAGTGCTGCCGACTGGGACTTGGCATTATCAGGTGAGACAGATGATCGCCCAAGGCCAACGCGGGATATGGTTATTACTAGTGGTCAGGAGCTTACCTTGGGAGATACAACTTTAACTTTATCGATCACACCAGGGCATACAGATGGAACAATCTCCATGCTTATACCAGTTAAACATCTTGGCATGACTCATACAGTGCTAATGTATAGTGGTACACAGATGCCTAATCAAGAATCTATAAATGGATTCAGAGAATTGTTTGATAACTATGCTAGGCCATTAGAAGCAGAAACTGCTTTAGGTCCACATCCTGGAGTTGCAGACCTAGAAGGTGAAGTAATGGATCGTTGTCTTGAGACTGGTGGACCATGTTGGACTCAAGCTATGAATACTTTGGAATTAAAAGAACAGCTTCGACAAGAATACCCAACAGGCCCTCATCCATTGCTTTTAGGTTCAGAGAGGTTTGGCCGTTACATGTCAATAATGTTGGAGTGTGCTAGCGCAAAACTAGCGGCATTTAATAGATGAAAGTCCATTGATATTAAAGATCTCTATAGCTAGAAGAAGACATTTTGTGAGTATGAGCAATTTATGAGGTTCATCATCAAATTGTTTTTCGTGGTTGGGTATATATTCGGGTCACTTTCTGTAGCACACCATAGTCGTGCTGGGTTCAATATGAATTCAGTACAGTTATTTCGTGGTGAAGTTACCAGTTTTAATTGGTCTAACCCACATACCCATATAATAATCAGATTAAATGATAAGCAAGAAGAATGGTTTATAGAAACTGATGCTATACCAATACTCAGGCGTGCTGGTTGGTCTTCTGAATCCTTATCTGTAGGTGAGCATATAATTTTAAGAGCAAATCCGGCGTATCAAGGACAAAGTGCTCTACTCGTATCAGTTCAGAAGCAGGATAATAGCTTGCTTACACCTCGGGCACATTTTGATAAATCAACAGCATTGCCAATTATTAGAGAACCTGCGGAAAGCTTGGCGGGTATTTGGGAGCTTGAGTTTGGCGATCTCGGTGATTTTATGGAGCGTTGGGCTCTAACGCCAATAACAGATAAGGGGAGGGCAGCTAGGGAGCAGTTTCTTCCAGAAGATAGGCCAGCAGGAAAATGTATAGGTACACCTACTCCTCAGTTAATGGCGATGCCCTTTTTAAATGAAATTCAAATTAAGGAGAACATGGTTGTTATTAGAAGTGAATTCCTGAATACAGAGCGTGTGATATATACAGATGGGCGCATGCATCCACCAGATGGGCAAAGAACTAACCAAGGACATTCAATAGGATATTGGGATGATGGTGATTTAATTGTTGATACCATTTTGTTTGAAGACCATAGGGCTCCTATTCGCGGTCCTAATGAAGGGGTTCCTTCGGGGAATTTAAGGCATGTAACGGAACGTTATTCGCTGAATGAAGATAAGACGGGAATAAATATAGATTTTAGCGTCGTAGATCCAGAGTATTTGGTTATTCCTTTTAGTGGAAGTTTAAGCTGGAAGCATGTAACCACATTTTCACTTGCAGACTTTAAATGCGAGACTGATTAATAATCGGAAAAATGTATGTATAAAGGGAACTATTATCACCTTTGTGGAGACTTAAGATGAGATGTGGCAAATATCTATTTTTGTTGTTACTGATTTTTTCAGTTCAACTTAGTGCGCAGATACTGCCGGACCCAGAAAGATTCGAGGAAGCTATTCAGAGGTTTGAGTCAGAGGATGCAGCTAATCCGCCGCCAAAGGGAGCAATTGTATTGACTGGTAGTTCAAGTATTGCTCGTTGGAATGAGCAATCATATGCTGCATTATCACCTCTTACTGTTATTCCAAGAGGATTTGGCGGTAGCATAATGAATGATGTACTTCATTATGTAGATCGAATTATCTTAGCTTATGAGCCGCGTGCTGTTTTAATTTATGAAGGCGATAATGATACCGGTATGCGTAATCCACTGTCTGTGGAAACAATACTGTTCCATCTGGAGCAAATAATAACCAGGGTACATGAAGTATTACCTGAAACTAGAGTCTACGTTATGTCTGTCAAACCAAGTGTTCTTCGTAGAGCTATATGGCCAGAAGCGCAATTGGTAAACAATGGCTATCAAGCAATTGCTGATAGTAACCCCTTGGTTTATTACATTGATGCAGCAACCCCTTTTTTAGATCCTCAAGGGAATGTAATGACTGATATATTTATCTCAGATGGACTGCATCTAAATAATTTAGGTAACTCAATATGGGGCTCTGTGATTAAAGCGGGTCTCATGCCTATGGAAGCTAGATATGAATAAGTGAGAAGCTTAATTAGGTAGAGATTTTTTGTTTGTTGTAAGGTCTTGTAAAACATCAGCAATCATACTGGGGGATGATCAATGAAGTTCTTTTTATCAACATACATTGCCATATTTTTATCATTGCCCGTAAGTGCATTTGGGCATCATTCCGTTGGTGTTAGTTTTGATATAAATCAGCCTGTTGAGGTTACTGGGGAAATTCTTCAAGTACGTTGGCAGAACCCTCATATGCATTTCACGATAAATACAGTCATTAATGGGAAAGAAATGATTATGGGGGTTGAAGGTATTCCGGCAACACGTCTTGCACGAGTTGGGGTATTACCAGATGTTTTAGAGATCGGGTCAATGGTCAGCGCATATGGATTCCCATCAAGACGATATGAAGACGAAATGTATGCAACAAATTTACTCTTACCTGATGGCAGAGAGGTTCTTTTAGATACTCCTGAACCTCATTGGACAAATAATACGATTGGAACTGGTCGTGACAACACACCAGGAGAGGTTGGTTCAGATGCTTCTCTTGGTATTTTTCGTGTTTGGAGCAGCACAGGAAGTGGTTTTATTGATCGGCCTACTGACGAACAATTAACTGTAGAGGCTCGAGTTATACGTGATCAGTGGGATCCCTTTTCCTCGGCTAATCCCTTTATCCAATGCACGCCAACAGGAATGCCAACAATTATGGGTCAACCCAATCCTATGGAAATTATAGATGGCGGAGATGAGATCCTGATTCGAATAGAGGAATACGATATTTTGAGAACAATTTCTTTGCTGGATCGCACTGATGAAATTCTAGAGAAGATCCCTTTGGGGCATTCATATGGTCGGTGGGAAGGGAATACATTAGTGGTTTTAACTACTGATATTAATTGGCGAAATTTTAGCCAGGATGGATTGATTCAAAGTGAGTCTATGGAAGTATTAGAACGTTTTCACCTTAATGATGATGGTGGAAGGCTTGATTATGAGCAAATATTAACTGACCCATCGCTCTTTGCTGACCCGTATACTAGAACTAGATCTTGGGTATGGGTTCCAGGGGATCGTGTTAGGCCTTTTGAGTGTACGACTGGGTAATTTTTTAGATGTCATGATAATTCTTTCTGATCTAACTAGAGAATATTGATTTTGGACCATTTTTGTAAAAATATTGTAAAAATTGGTGTTTTATTAACCCATCTTCTAGTTTCCTCGCTCAATGCGCAACAAAGCAGTGAATTGACTATTGTTGGAGTAACTCCTGAAATACCAGGCGTTGTTATTAGAGGCACAGCTATTCGTCGTGTTTTAGTTGGATATAACGGTTTGGATGATCCTATTGGTTTAAGTGATGGATCATTGGTATTCGCTGAACCTGATGCACGTAAAATTCATCGTTTAAATCCAGATACCAACGAGGTATCTATACTTGTTGAATACTCTAACGAGTCGCATGGTATTACTGAAGACTCAGATGGACGTTTGATTTCTGCTCAGGCTTGGGATGGAGCTACAAAAATTGGTGTGATTTATCCATCAGACATGGTTGAGGTTATAGCTGATAATTTTGAGGGTATGCCATTTAGCCGTCCTAATGATTTAATTGTAGCCAGAAATGGTGGTATTTACTTTACAGATCCAGGACTTACAGAAGGTCAGGTTCAAGAGCTTGTAGATAGATATGATGGTCAACCTCTTGCCCCGCGTTTACCACCTACTGTTTATTTTATTCCACCAGGTGAAACTCCTATAAAAATCGAAGAAGAAATGATTCGCCCTAACGGTATTCAGCTCAATAAATCTGAGACAAGATTGTATATAAGTGATTCTAATGGTGAACATGTAATTGCTTGGGATATTTTACCCAATGGTATGGTGCACAATCGTCAAGAATTCGGTCTTTTGTACGGTCGCAGTAATAGAGATAACGGCTTGGGAGGCATTAAAACATTTGCTGATGGTATGGCTGTTGATGATGCAGACCGAGTGTATGTAGCAACAGGTGGAGGTATCGAAGTTTTAAGTCCGATGGGGCAGCATCTCGGTATTATTCCTGTTAGATGCCCGCCAAGAGACTGTCAGAATGTCGCTTTTGGAGGACCAGATAAAAAAATACTTTATATTGCTGGAGCTGGGGCGCTATATAAAATCGAAATGGTTGCTCAAGGTGTTCTAACAAGAGCTAAATGACTAAGGTTATACTTTTATAGGTAAGTTTAGGAGCTAATCATGCAGCAGTACTTAACGCGTATAAATATTGCAAGATTCTTGGTCTTGTTTGGTTTTATTGTTGGGTTAAGAAGCATTTACTACACGTGGGCTCATATAGGTAACGACTTGTTTTTGTTAACATCAGACAGTCCTCTAGCATTAACTCACAGCTGGCATCATTTTTTTCGTGAAATATTTGGTGATTTTGGGGCAATGATTGGTGTTTTGATTTTATTATGGCTGCCTCAAAATCACCGTGTACCCATGACATGGTGGGTTATGTTGGTTCTTTTGTTAGGATTCTATGCGCCATTTTGGGTGGGTACACCTTTTATGATAGAGCTAGCCGCGCCAACATTAGGTGCTGAAATACAACATTTAATTATGGCATTGCCACCAATAATAGCTTTATTTGTTGTCCGTAAAGATTTTTATAAGCAGCTCTAGATAAAGTCAATACAAACGAAGATTTAAGCAAGCACTCAAAAATATGCTCCAGCAGCAATTTTTACGTATAGCTATATCTGTGGCTTTTCTTATTGCGGTATTGATTTTTATTGATATCGATGTAATGACTTCTCGCATTACTAAAATGAATTCAACGTGGCTTTTGCTAGCTTTGATTTCGACCTTGCCACAATATTTTTTTTCAGCTAAGAGATGGCAGATAACTGCAGATAGTCTTGGGGTGCAGCTTCCGTTTAGAGTTGCACTATCAGAATATTATCTATCAGCGTTCACTAACCAGGTTCTCCCAGGTGGTGTACTTGGAGATGCTGCTCGTGCAATGCGTCATGGTTACCGTCTTAGTGCTGGCCCAGTAGATGGTGAGTTTAGTGATGCAGTTTATGCAGTGATGCTTGAAAGGCTATCAGGACAGCTAGCGCTATTTATTTTTGTACTTGTAGGATTATTTTTTTGGCCCGGTGATATAAGACTAGCGTCATATCCTATTATGTTTTTGATTTGCTTTATTGTTTTCGGTATATCAATTTTTTTAATCTTGATTATAAATAGAGTTTCTATGATGAAGCTATATATAGCATTCATTTTACGAGAAATCTTAAGTAAAAGTCGTCGTGCCTTATTTGATAAAAGTGTTGTTTTTAAGCAGTTAATATATTCATTAACGATAGTGGTAAGTTACCTTTTTTCTTATTACTTAGCAGCAAAAACTATCAGTCTTCAGTTAACAATTTTTGAGGTTTTTATATTTGTCCCTGTAATACTATTTTCTATGGTAATACCGCTTACTATAGCTGGATGGGGTATTAGAGAAGCAAGTGCTGCTGCAATTTGGAGTTTTGCAGGTCTAAGTTCTTCTGATGGTGTGGCCATATCTATTACATATGGTGTCATTATATTGTTATCTGCACTTCCAGGTGTATTTGTTCTTATATTTAGTTCCAATAGAATAGAGGCTAATCATTAGCAATTAGATTAATTAAACAAAATCTCTTGGATATTAAAAAGAAAGTATTTATTGATGTGCAAAAAATAAAGGGGCAAAGTCATGCCAATGTACAGTCGTAGAAAATTTTTAAAATCAGCTGGTATTACAGCATCTGCTAGTACTTTTATCCCATATGCTGCCAGTGGCCAATATGGAAATGCTGATCTAGTTATCTTGGGCGGAACATTTTATACCATGGATTCAGATTATTCTGATGTCCAAGCAATGGCTATTCAGGGAGATCGAATCCTTGCTATCGGTAATAGGCAGACTATAGAAGATTTAATTGGTCCTAATACCAGGGTTATAGATGCAGAAGGTATGACTGTGACACCTGGGTTCATTGATGCACATAGCCATCCACTTATGGCAAATGAAGCTATCAGTGTGAATGTTGATTTTAGGCGAATTTCTGAGGTTCAGGATGCTCTCATAGCGCAAGCAGCAAAAACCCCAGCTGGACAATGGGTGCAAGCCCATATGTACGATGATACAAAGTTTATTGAAGGCCGTGAGTTAACAGGATTTGATATTGACCTTGTAGTGTCAGAACATCCTGTCATGGTAAGACACCGTGGCGGTCATACTGTTGTGGTCAATTCTAAAGCATTTGAGATTGCGGGAATAACTGTAGACACTCCTGATCCTTACGGAGGGCATTATTATAGAGAGAACGGTCAACTTACCGGCAAAGTAGCCGAGAATGCTAAGTATGTTCTCGAGGCAGCTGGAGATTGGCCAGTTATAGATCGTAATACAATGCGCGAAAATGTAACGTTAATCTCTAACCGTATGGCTTCAGTCGGATTAACTTCTACTACAGATGCTGGTGGTCGGTCAGATGCATGGACAGCTTATATGGACGCGCTAGAGCGCGATGAAATGCATTTTCGACTTTCATTCATGCCACGTGGTAATGATCCCATTTATACAGCAATGAAAGATGTTGGTATTCGTTCTGGATTTGGTAACGATATGCTGAGTGTTGGTGCTGTTAAATTTTTTGCTGATGGATCTGCATCAGAACGGACTATGCGAATGAGCGAACCATATGAAGGACGACCTGATGATTATGGTATAGCAAGAATGAGCCAGGCAGAGATTGATTCTGCAGTTGATGATGCAGTTAGTAATGGTTTCCGTATAGGCATTCATGCAAATGGCGATGTAACTATTGATCTAGTGCTTAATGCTTATGAAAGAGTACTTCAAGATTGGGTTGGTCAAAACCCTCGATTCAGATTAGAACATTGTTCATTGGTAAACCCAGATTTGTTACAGCGTATTAAGGATACAGGTTCTATACCTGCACCTTTTTATACTTATGCCCATTATCATGGTAATAAATGGGTTGAGTATGGAGAAGAACGCATGCGTCGAATGTTTGCTCATCGTTCGTTCATTGATTACGGGATTCCTGTTGCCCCAGCGTCTGATTACACTCCAGGCCCGTATGAACCTATGATGGCTATTCAAAGTATGGTTACACGAAAAGATTTAGCTGGTCGTGTGTGGGGTCCTAATCAGCGAATAAGTGTTAATGAAGCTATGAATGTTTGCACAATGAACGGTGCATACGCTTCTTTTGAGGAAAATATAAAAGGATCGCTTACTCCAGGAAAATTAGCAGACTTTGTTTTACTCCAGGCTGATCCGCATTTAGTCGACCCAGACACAATTAAAGATATATCTGTTGCTGCTACATATTTAGGAGGAAAGGTAACGTATGAAGGTTAGTATATGTCTATAAAAGCACGGCCTCGTCGAAGTTTTATTTTTTCGCCAGGTATCCGTCCAGAATTGTTCCCTAAAGCAATAGCATCTGGCGCTGATATTGTCTGTGTTGAGCTTGAAGATGGAATTGCTCCAAAAGATAAAGATGAAGCACGATCTAATGCGATAAATCTTTTTAAAGTAAAGCCTGCTAATGATGGTGTTGAAAGAATAGTACGGATTAATTGTTTACGTGAAGCATTTGGTGTCGCAGACGTGCAAGCAGTATTGTCTAGTAATTCACCACCTCCTGCTCTAATGCTACCGAAGGTAAAAACTCCAGATGAAATTGTTTTGCTTGATGATTTGTTAACTGAGCGAGGCCATGACACACGTCTTCATATTATTATTGAAACAAATCAAGCTTTGGAGTGCGTTTTTGAAATTGCTAAGTGTAGTTCTCGTATTGAAGCACTTTTTTTTGGTGGTGTAGATATGGCTGCTGAGCTTAGATGTGAGAGTACTTGGGAGTCTCTATTATATGCACGTTCTAGAGTCGTTCATGCAGCAGCTTTAGCGGGGCTAGATGTTATTGACGTACCTTATCTTGATTTAGATGATATAGAAGGAATGATTGTAGCTGCAAAACAGGCTAAGGCTCTAGGTTTTTGCGGAAAAGGATCGGTGCATCCAAAACAGATTCCCGCGCTTAATGAAGTTTTTTCACCATCAGAAAGCGAGATTTCTAAGGCAAGAAAAATTACCCGTGCCTTTGAAGAGAACGATACTGCTCTTGTAGTTATAGACGGAAAATTGATTGAGAAACCAGTTTTGCGTGAAATGTATCGTGTACTCTCTATCGCGGATAGAGTTTAATATCTTGTTATGTTGTTGCACTTTAATAAATTTTTATGCCAAAAACGTAGTTGTAAATGAGGCACAAGAACTCTATGTTGATAGCCGCTAATTCGTTTCTTTTAGGAATCACGAGTTTATTTTTAATCGACTCCTTACATGCTCAACAATTAGATTTTGGCGATGATTCTAGTAGTTGGGCTAGAAATGGAGAATGTGATGATCCCCGGTTCGAGGGAACTGGTATGGCTTCGTATTTGATTGATAGTGATAAATATAGTGATGCAACCGATTGCGAGGCACTATTCAATTTAGGGCGTATTACTTTAATAACTACTCTGGATGTTGATTTTGGTGATGATTCGAGCCCTTGGGCTAGGGATGGAGAATGTGATGACTCTAGGTTCCAAGGCATAGGAATGGCAGCCAGCATATCTGATGATCATCGTTTTAGGGATGCAACAGATTGTCAAGCTTTGTTTAACCTTGGGGAAATTAGCTTTGCCACAGAAGTTGCCAATTCAACAGAGATTGAATTTGGCAATGACTCAAGTACTTGGTCTAATGATGGAGAGTGTGATGACCCAAGGTTTGAGGGTTCAGGAATGGCTTCATACTTAACGGACGCTGATAGATATAGTGATGCAACTGATTGTGAATCATTATTTAATCTGGGAAGAATTAGTTTAATTAATTCTACTGAGATTAATTTTGGCGATGATTCGAGTTCTTGGGCAACAGATGGTGAATGCGATGATCCACGATTTGAAGGCCCTGGAATGGCTGATTATCTTGTAGAGGATGACCGATACAGTGATGCAACAGATTGTGCTTTGTTGTTTGATCAGGGCGAGATAACTATGCGTAGTGGTTGGGATTATTCAGACGATAATTATCCTGATATTGGAGAAATAGGGTTAAATGAACGAGAGCTTATGGAGGTAAGTTCTGGCACAGGATTTTTTGTAAGTGAGCAAGGACATATGTTAACTAATCATCACGTTATTGATGGTTGCCAAGATGTTCGTGTTCATATTGATGGAATCCAGTATAAGGTCACAGTTGTGGCTGTTGACACAATCAATGATCTAGCATTAATTAAGTCTGATTTAGTCCCCACAACAACTTTTCCAATAAGCAGTGATGAGCCATATATTCTGCAGAATATTTTTGTTGCGGGTTATCCCTTTGGGGAAGAGATAAGTAGTTCAGTGAAAGTTACCTCTGGAATCGTTAGTTCTCTTACTGGTATAGGTGATAATGTATCTAATATACAAATAGATGCTGCATTGCAACCAGGTAATAGTGGTGGCCCGATTATTGATGAAAATGGCAATGTAATTGCAGTAGCCGTCGCAAAGCTTGATTACGCAACTATTCTAGACCTATTTGATGCAGTGCCTGAAAATGTAAATTTTGGAATTCGTTCTTCTGTAGCTAATAGTTTGCTAAGTATCAATAATATTTCTATGCCAGAAGCTGGAAATATTGCTTTGTCTCAGTTTGAACTTGGTAGACGTGTTACTGAAGGAACTGTATACCTATCTTGTTGGATGAGTTCTTCTGATATTGGTGCTGCTCGTCTCCTAAGAAGTCTTTTTGAAGGCCTATAGTATGAAATCAAAGTTGTTCAGTGTTTGTATATTATTTTCACTCACTTATCTCTCAGCATGTGGAGGAGGTGGTGTTGGGACTGAGCCGGTTAAACCTGATACCAGCAATATTGTCTTAAGTATTACAACACCTTCTGCATTAACCCTTGCTGAAAATCTCGATGAAGTTGTCCAAATGCAAGCAACAAAATCAGCCGTAGTTTGGAGCTTGACAGGCACTGATAGTGCATTGTTGGATGTTGATTATTCTTACGGATATCTAACATTAAAAGCGGCACATGATTATGAGAACCCGATTGATGACGGAAAGGATCATACGTACAAATTTACAGTATCTGCATATGATGGTGAAAGCGGGACTACTGACACAAAAGATATGATTCTTACAATTACCAATGATGATACTGAAAGAGGGACAATTACAACTAGCTCCTCTTTTGGTGTATTTCCACGATACCTTGATGTCAGGAATTTGAGAATCTTTGTTAGACCTGAGGTTTCAAACACATTTCTAGAGAGCGTTGCTTCTACATTTGAGGCAATGCTTATGAATACAAGTGATATTGATTACGATAAACGTGGAGGCTTTACTAACGCATTAAATACATTAAATGCATACCAACGTATTGGTTCTGAGGGACCTTCTAATTATTCTGGAACAATGGACGCTACACCAGGAGGTGGATACACCGTTAATGGCATTGATTATATTTGGGAGGAAACAGGAAAAACAGAAGCTGAAATAATTGGTGAAGTTATTGAACATTTGCTACACACAATTACGACGATAGGTTTCAATACATCATTTGTAAGTGAATGGTTCTGGAATAGCACTTCTTCAAATGTTTATCTAGCGATGCAACAGGCTATAAATAATGGAATTTATGATATTTCTGACTATGCAAGCCTAGAAGCAAGTGATCCTGAAGGTTACCGTCGAACAATTGTGACTGAGTATGCCTATTGGTTGATACTAGCCGAATGGGATTATTTTGGTGTTGCAGGAAAAGTTGAATCTGGTTATGGAACAGGTAATGCAGAATTTAGCGTAGGAACACCGGCAGAAATTTCCTCTAAAAACCCACTTGGTCATCAACTTTATTTAACCACTGTAGCAAAAATTTTGTCGGTACCTGATAAAGACGTTATAAGGTCGCTCTTCTAGCTCATATAGGTAGTTATAAAATAAGGCTATTAAATGAAAATAAGTGTATTTTTTTTTGTAATTGTCTTTTTATACCTAGCACAAGTTAACAGTAACGAAATAATTCATGGCAAGGTCATACATATTGCTGATGGAGATACAGTTAACATTAAGGTAATGAATGAGGAACAACGGATACGTCTTGCTGAAATTGATGCGCCAGAAGCAAAACAAGTATGGGGGGCTGAGTCAATTAAGGCGTTAAAGTCTAAAATTTTAAATGAATTTGTGACTATTCAAGTAATAGATACAGATAGATATGGGCGCAAAGTAGCTGTTATTTTTTTTAATGATGTAAATATCAATAGCCAAATGGTTGCAGAAGGTCATGCGTGGGTTTATCGGGAATACTCCACTAGTAGCTTCTTATTAGAGCTTGAACGAATTGCACAAGAAAAAAATATAGGGTTGTGGGGTTTTGAAAATCCAATACCTCCATGGTCTTGGCGCCAGAAAAATTAATTTATCTTAAAAAGACCATTTAACCCCAAAGCGCAATGTTCTTGGTTCAGAGGCTCGGCTCATAAAGCAGTTAGTTACACTACAATTAATATCATCTGCAGTTAATCCATCGGGGTCAAAACCTGCTACATATGCTCCATACAAGTAGGTTATATCTTTTGCATCTTTGTCAAACAGATTGAATATTTCTGCGTAAATAGTGGCAGATCCAAGATTATATCCACCACGAATACTAGCAAGAAGATGTGAAGAAGCTTGAGCTGAGTTATCTGGTAATAGGGGATAGGAGCCAAGATACCTTAGACGAAAGCTACTTTCCCAATTTTCACGTGTAAGAGAAATGCCAATTTGACCAGTCTTTTGCATTGATCCTTCAATATATCGACCCTCAGCATTATTAGTGTAAAAAGCATTATTGTCTGTCCATGTAGCATCTATACCGAGACCAGGACTTGGCTGCCAAAACATTGTAAATTCGTAACCGTCCCGTTCTGAGCCTCCTCTTGCCTCTACTGAATTAGAGTCTCCAACAAAAATAAGTTCGCTATCTAAGTTGAGCCACCAACGAGCAGCGGTAATCTTAAACTCTCCAAATTCAAGGCGCGCGCCTGCTTCATATCCAGTGCCAGCAACCAGACCTGGTAGTGGGGAAAGAGAATTTACAACACCGCGAGCATCATTTGAATGAAAGCCTTCGCCCCAACTCCCATAAAATTCAATATTCTCATTCAGTGCATAGGCTAAACCAGTTTTTGGTGAAACTATATTGTCAGACTTTGATCCTTGTGAGCTACCAGCAGTATGGCTTTTGACTTCAAATGAATAATGCTCTCCCCTAAGACCTGTGAACCAACGAAGATTATCCTTTAAATATATTGTTGCTTCTGCGTACATTCCTACTGATGATTCGGTAATATCGTTATTTGCAATATTGGCTACAAACGCACCATTTTTCTGATGCTCAACTCCAACAGGACCAATATCATCATGACGAAATTCCAGTCCAGCATTTATTCTAAAGTTTTCTCTAGTTGACACCGTTCTGTCATATCGACCACCAAATGTCATACGTTCATCAAATTGGTTTATTTGATAGTCATAGGTAGGATTCGACTGCATCTGCCAGTCATAGAATTGTATGTATGTTGATGCATTCCAATCTGCAGAGGTAAGTTGGGTGCTTAAAATCCATCTTGAAGTATTACCACCTGCACTGGGATCTAACGAACAATAGGCATTTTCACAAACAGAACTACCAATTACTCGTTCAGGAATTTGTTCGGTAGGGTGCCAATCTCCTTCATACCCTGATAGGGTCAATGAAAGATCACCGAAAGAGGTTGATGTTAACCATTTTCCCCAGATAGAAATATGTTCAAGCCCTTCATTTTTTTCCCAAGGGCCATCATAGGATTTTATCTCTCCAAGTGCTGTTAATATTCCATCGCCTATAGGTGTACTTAATCCTCCAGCAAACCTAGACCAGGCATACTCTCCGCCTTCAATTTCTACAAAGTTTTGATCTAGGCTATCAATAGTTGATATGAAGGATGCAGCTGCTATAGAAAAATCACCTACATCAGCACGATAAGGACCTTTGCGATAATCAATTCTTTCAATACTTTCAGGCAGTAGCCCATTAACATCGAGGTATCCCTGCCCGTGACCATGACTTCTGAAATTCCATGGTACGCCATCTATATAGGCTGTGAAATCAGTGCCGTGATCTAAATTAAAACCACGAAGAAAATATTGGTTAGCCTTACCTGAACCGGAATGTTGTACAGCAACCATTCCAGGTATAACTTCTAAAATTTCTGCAATTCGCAACATAGGTCTGACTAGAAGATCTGCTCCTCCAACAGTACCTTCAGTTGCAGCATTTGCAGTTCCTAGCAGTTCAGTATTTCGCCCAAAGACAATAATTGTTTCCATTTCCTGGGTGTTAGGGGATGTTATTTGACCTATAGCTAAATTTTTAAATGTTATGTGTAATAGAAAAACGAACAAATAGAGATTAATATTTTTGCAAATTTTCATAATTTACTAACTTCAAGGAATCGGAGAAGTTAGTGTATTTGATAATTTCAAAAATACTAATAAAAACAAAAGGTTTTATAATTTATTTAACGGTTTTTTTACGTTATTAACTGTTAACAGAAAGAAAAATATTCTAATTTAGATATGTATTTAGTCTTCAGCGTAGGGTTTATTCAGACAATATTCGTTGTGTTTTGATAGCCATTTGTCAATTTTATCTTGTCGGGCTAATGCAACAGGGATGAAATCCAGTGCAAGCTGCAGGCGTTCATTTGGTTCTGCGCAGCTGAAACGCAAAAATCCTGCTCCAGCCTCTCCAAAACATTCTCCACCAAGGCAGGCGATACCAAATTCATCATCAGCACCCTCCAGCAAATACATAGCAAGGCCATGGCTTGTAATGCCAACTTCATTGCATATTTCCTTAACGTTGGGATAAACATAAAAGGTGGCTTTTGGTGGGAGTAACTTAAATCCTTTAAGTTTATTCAGGCCGTTAGTAAGCAATGTAACTTTTTCTCTAAATAATTCCATTACAGCTTGCCGTTCACTTTTATTACTTCCCAGAGCTGCAGTACCAGCCAACTGTACTAAAGGCGGTGTGCAGGATAAGGTGGTATTAATCATTTTAGTAATAGCTTCGGCAATTTGTGTTGAAGAAACAATGAAGCCAAGGCGCCATCCGCTCATGCTGTATGACTTACTGAAAGTATAAGCTGCAACACTCTGTTGCATCATGCCAGGTTGACTAAGAATAGAGTGATGTGAACCTTCCCAGATCATATGACAATAAGGCTCATCACTGAATATTGCTATTTCTTCGCCTCTTACAAGATCAGCTATTGCTTTGAGATCAGACTTGGTTGCTACACCACCAGTTGGATTCTGAGGTGAATTAAGAAAAATAGCTTTAGGGGAGGGATCATTATTTAGAAATTTTTCAATATCTGGTAAAGAAGGTCTAAATTCTTCTGATTGACGTAGCGGTGTAAGTACTGCCCGACCACCTCGCCTCTCAATATTAGGTACATATGTTGGAAAAAAAGGGCTGAAAACTAGAACGCCATCACCAGGGTTTACAAATGCCTCACAGAAATATTGTTCAAATACTTTCGCTCCAGGTCCTGCGACTATATTTTCAGCGGTAGCTTTGATATTAAATTCTTCATTCACAAAATTTGCTGCTGCTACGCGAAATTCATCTAAACCTGGGGATGGGCAATAATGGGATTGATTATCCTCTATAGCCTGAATGCCCATTTTCCGAGCTATTTCGGTACTATCAAAAGGGCTATCTCCAATTTCCAGCTCAACAATATCTTTGCCGGCACTTTTTAATTCCTTGGCAATTCCAAGAACTGTAAAAGCTGATTCAGCTTCGAGTTTTTGGGCAAACTCACTTAGTAGCATGATTTTAAATTCCTCAAATCAAAGGTCAGTATGCTGTTCACATAAAGATGTCGCAACTAACTTGTAGCAATTGAATGGTGCCCGGGGCCGGACTCGAACCGGCACGGAGTTACCTCCGAGGGATTTTCTTACCAGCTACAACTTTCGCTGCTATGCCTATTTAAGACATATTTGTGGCCTGGACTTTCCCTTTGCCATGTTGCGCATTGCAATTTAGGCAGGAGCCGTCAAGTCTCTACACTTTCCTCTAAGTATAATCTATAGAGGCTTAGCTCGGGATTGCCACTGCCCTAGGCACTGAGGATTCCCCGAATTTGACTCCATTCACTTCAGACGTTTCCGATCTGAGTGCTCAACTTTTAAATTAAGTCCCTTGCGTCTACCAATTCCGCCACCCGGGCGAGTTGGTATGCTAATTCTATAGATAAAGAAAACGCAGGCATAGCATCGATTACATAAGATGTTATAAATATAAGATTGCTCAAACTTTATAGCATACAGTCGTACTAGCTAAGGTTAGAATATAAAATGATGTGGAATGGGGTTTTTGTTATGGGAGCAAGGTTTAATGCATTTTCATAAAAGATTTGTAGTCATGCTAGCCATCGTAATCTATGTGCCAGGACGTCTAGGTTTTGCTCATCATGGATTTGCTGCATATTCAAACGACAGTGTTACAGTTCAGGCTGTTATCACTGAGATGCGATTTGTGAATCCTCATGTTCAGCTTTATTTTGATGTCAATGGGAATGATGGGCTTACGGAGCATTGGCAAGCGGAACTTACCGCGCCCAATAAACTTGCCAGAGGTGGTTGGACGACGAAAACATTAAAACCTGGCGACAAGATACAAATTAGTGGACAGGTAGCAAGGAATGGCGGTCAATCTATTCGTATTCGGGAAATTATATTAGCTAATGGTCAGTCTTTGCCCCTAAGAGAAATTCTAAATTGACTTCTTAGTCATGGGTAGAGTAATTCCAGAAGCAATAGATAGCTATGTTAATCCAGTCATAGAATTTCTGAAATGCAGAACACCCGAACGATGGGTTTCTAAAGTCATAGAGTCTAATGCAATGCTTGAATCAATTCTTATGGATCATGTATCTCTTGAGCTTCGTGCTGCAGAGCAGGCGCAAAAACTGATACGAAGATATGGCTCAACTAAACATTCATGGGGAATAAAGTTGATTTCACAAATGTCGAGGTTGGCGAGGGAAGAATTAAGGCATTTTGAGAAAACACTGGATATTATTACTAAGCGCGGAATGGTTTATAGGCCGATCTCTGCATCTCATTATGCTAGTACGTTGCATGCTGCTATTAATAAACAGGAACCTCAAAGATTGATAGATACATTAATAGTAGGAGCAATAATAGAAGCACGGTCATGCGAACGGTTTTATTCGCTTTCTGAAGCAATGGTTAATAGTTATCCTGATCTATCACAATTTTATCAGTCATTGCTCAAGTCAGAAGGGCGTCATTTCCATAACTACCTTAAGCTTGCAGAGATTGTTAATACGTCATCAATTTTAAAACGTACTGAATCCTTCTTAAATCTTGATAAGCAACTGATTACTAAAAAAGATCCGTTAATACGTTTCCATAGTGGAATTCCAGTCTGAGCTTTTTGACTTATGTGCACTAATAGTAGTAATTATAAATATGATTGATGAGGTATCTCTTCAGCGCATGATTCGTCTCTCAGAAGAGGCTGAGCAACATGAAGCTGAGTTGTTGCTATTAGTAGCTAAAATGAAATTGTATCGTATAGCTAATGACCAAGATGCTTTAACCCAACAACAACTTGATTTTTGGGTGAGTATGAATATATCTAAATCGATTGATCCTTATGAGGTTTTAACTAAAGAGGAAATTGCCCAAGCCTGGGAAGATTTTGAACAGCCTTGAGACGCTTTAATTAAATTAAATTCTATATTAAGTTTATAAATATATGATTATATTAGTATATTATATATTTTTTTGTGTTCTTTACGAAAACTAAAAACTGCTCAAGCATTATGTACTTTTCAAGGAAACATAAAGTAGATTATTTTTCATTACTGATCATAGAATTAAACATGCTGATTGTTTAGATGTTGTTATTAAAAGAACAACTATACTTAAAGCTTGCAATCAAGTTTGTAAAAGAGACAATTATGTTGTTTTACGATTGTTGGAACTAATTTTTGGACTCTCTAATCCCTACGAATAGAAAATCTCTGTTAACTTCAAAGTCATTAGGGGTATGGCGTGGTAACTCATGTTTATTTCATGAGTTAAATTTTGAATTAGCAGCTGGTCAAATAGCTATAGTAACCGGGCAAAATGGTACTGGAAAAACAACCCTCCTAAGGGTATTGGCTGGTATATATCAATCAAACGAGGGCCAAGTAAAATGGCGAGGTCACAATACGCAAGAACTTAACTTCACTACTAAGTCTGATATTGCTTACCAGGGACATCTGGATGGTTTAAAAAAAGAGTTTACTGTTGCAGAAAACTTAGCATTTGTTCGTCATTTATGTGGGGGTGATACATCAATTGCTAAATTAATTAAAGAACTTAGGCTTACTCCATATTACAACCGACAGATACGTTACTTGTCTGCTGGGCAGCTTAGACGAGTTGCATTAGCTTGTATGAGGGTAAAGCCCGCTACTCTTTGGTTATTAGATGAGCCGCTTACGAATTTGGATAGCAAAGGAGCTGCTTTAGTTGTCAGTTGGTTAACTGATCATGCAAATTCTGGCGGTGTAGCCGTAATCTCTACACATCAGCCTAATAATTTCATTGATATTGCAACCATTGAGATTGAGCTATAAATGAAGGAATTCATTCTAATTTTTAGGAGAGATTTGCGTTTAGCTTTTAGGCGTTGGAATGAAGTTGCGACTCAACTGTTATTTTTTATTATTGTGGCGTCTTTATTTCCTCTTGCATCGTCCCCAGATATAACCCAGTTAGGCAATTATGGTGGTGCAGTTCTATGGATCTCGGCATTATTATCCTCATTATTGGCATTGGATGGGCTATTTCGTGCAGACGCAGAGGATGGCAGCATGGAGCAATTGATTCTTAGTCCCGCTCCCCTGGGGGTAGTAGTGTTAGCTAAAATTGCAGCTCACTGGGTAGTGAGCAGTCTACCTCTTGTTTTTATTTCTCCATTGTTAGCGCTTTCTTTTTATCTGCCATTAACAGCTTTGCCAGTGTTCATACTAGCTATTGCTTTAGCAACTCCAATACTTAGTGTTTTCGCAGCTATAGGTGCTGCTCTCACAGTAACATTGCGTGGAGGCAGTGCGATAATTGGCCTGCTCATGTTGCCATTAATGGTACCTGTTTTGATTTTTGGTACTTGGGCTACTGAGGCAGCTGTGCAGGGTGGTAATGTTGTAGGGCCTTTATTTTTGTTAGCCTCATTAGCAATGTTATCTATTTCTTTGGGTCCGCTTGCTGCTTCCAGCGCAATAAAAGTAGCTATGGAATAAAGGAGGAGGGCAGAAATAATGGGATTTATGCGTTGGTTTCACCAGCTTGCTTCACCGCCATATATTTATCATTTGGCTGGTCGACTATCTCCATGGTTTGCAGGATTGGCTGGTGTGTGTCTCATCGTTGGTACATATTGGGGTTTAGTATTTGCTCCTGCAGACTATTTGCAAGGTGATGGCTTCCGAATTATTTATGTTCATGTCCCTAGCGCCTATCTTGGCATGTTGGCGTATGTTGTTATGGCCATTAGCGCTGCTATTGGCTTCATTTGGCGAATGAAAATGGCTCATGGGTTAGCTGTCTGCGCTGCTCCACTTGGGGCATGGTTTACCGTACTTGCGTTAGTCACTGGTGGCATATGGGGCAAACCAATGTGGGGTACTTACTGGCAGTGGGCGGATGCACGTCTAATGTCAATGTTAATTCTGCTTTTTTTATTTTTGGGCTATATGGTTTTAAGGTCATCTTTTGAGGAAGAAAATAAAGCTGATCGTATAAGTGCGATTCTTGCAGTTGTAGGTGTAATTAATGTGCCAATCATTCATTATTCTGTAGAGTGGTGGAGCACCCTTCATCAGGGACCAACAATTGCAAAATTTGATGAGCCATCTATTACAATGGATATGTTAATCCCGCTGCTTTTTATGATTGCCGGTTTTACCATTTTATTTGCGTGGTTAATGAGTAAACGCTTACAGGGAGAAATACTCAGACGCGAAAATAATACTCGTTGGGTTAGAGAGCTTATTAGTAGGGTTTCAAAGTGAATGAATTTCTCTCTATGGGAGGTTATGCGGCCTATGTTTGGTCAGCATTTGGTATCACTTTAGTTGTGCTGATTGGTAATATCTGGTCAGCTTATAATTATCATGAAAGAATGCGTTTAGAAATTAAAATTAAGGAAAGGGGCGAGGAGACTTCTAGTAAGAAACCTCGTGTCAGACAGATCAAATGACCCCAAGAAGAAAAAGGATGCTCTTAATTGGAATGGTTGCATCGGGTGTTGCGATATCAGCCATGCTTGCCTTGCGGGCATTTGAAGAGAACTTGTTGTATTTCTTTAGTCCAGCGCAAGTAGTTTCAGGAGAGGCGCCTTCAGATAGAGTCTTTCGTCTTGGAGGAATGGTACAAGAAGATAGCATTGTGCGTGAAATAGGAAGTTTGACATTAAATTTTGTTGTTACTGACTATTCTTCTTCTGTCCCAGTGAGTTATACAGGTGTACTGCCTGACTTGTTTGGGGAAAATCAGGGTGTTGTAGCAAGGGGTCGACTGAATGATGAAGGAGGCTTTATTGCTGAAGAGATTTTGGCAAAACACGATGAAAATTATATGCCGCCAGAAGTTGCTGAAGCACTAGCTGCTAGAGATCAAGCAGAGTCTCCATGATCCCTGAAATTGGACAGTTTTCTTTGATACTTGCCCTTGGTCTAGCTTCTATTCAGGCAATAGTTCCTTTACTTGGAGCTTTCTGGGGGCGCAATGATTTGATGGCTATTGCTAGGCCTGTTGCTACAGGACACTTTGTTTTTGTCATGGCAGCATTTATTGTTTTGTGTCACGCTTTTCTAAGTGATGATTTTAGTGTTCTCTATGTAGCGTCTAACTCAAACACAGCACTGCCAACTGCTTATAAACTGGCAGCAGTCTGGGGAGCACATGAGGGTTCATTGCTTCTTTGGATATTGATCCTTTCTACATGGACGCTTGCTGTGACATTTGGAAGTAGCAGTCTTCCTAACAAATTTGCATCGCGTGTCTTAGGTGTATTAGGTTTAGTTAGCGTTGGAATGCTTTTATTTACACTTCTCACTTCTAATCCGTTTGATAGGATTTTTCCGCCTGCCTTAGAGGGAAACGATCTAAATCCTCTTTTGCAAGATCCAGCTCTAGTTCTGCATCCTCCTATTCTTTATGCAGGATATGTTGGTTTAGCAGTTCCATTCGCTTTTGCCGTAGCTGCATTATTAACAGGAGAGCTAAGTAAAGACTGGGCTCGATGGACACGTCCGTGGACTGTTGCATCATGGATGTTTTTAACAGTGGGTATTGCATTAGGAAGTTGGTGGGCTTACTACGAATTAGGCTGGGGAGGGTGGTGGTTTTGGGATCCGGTTGAAAATGCCTCATTTATGCCTTGGTTGGCTGGAACCGCATTAATTCATTCTCTTGCTGTAACAGAACGACGAGGCTTATTTAAAAGTTGGACACTCCTTTTAGCTATTGCAGCATTTTCCTTAAGTTTGTTGGGTACATTTTTAGTGCGCTCTGGGATCCTTGTTTCTGTTCATGCTTTTGCATCAGATCCTGCTAGAGGTTTATTCATATTATTGCTATTAGGAGCTATTACAGGTGGTTCGCTGACATTATATGCTTTTCGTGCTAGGCATTTATCTGTAGAAGGGGGATTTAAGCTGCTTTCACGAGAATCATTTCTGCTAATGAATAATATCTTGCTAGTAGTAGCGACGGCAGCCGTATTATTTGGAACGCTATACCCATTATTTCTGGACGCGCTCGGGCTTGGAAAAATTTCTGTTGGCCCACCGTATTTTAATACTGTATTTTTAATACCTATGCTCCCGTTAGCATTGTTAATTGGATTAGGTATGCATACAACCTGGCTAAGAATGGCAGGAGAGCCACTTCATCATAGATTGATGATACCCGCATCTATTGCAATATTAATGGGTATTATTTTTCCTTTTTTAGCATTTGGTGAAGCTTCTGTGTTAACACTTATTGGCACTATCTGTGGTATATGGGTTGTTGCATCATCATTGCTAGAACCTATTAAAAGAGCTTTAAATAAAAAAAATGTTCCAATAAAGTTTACAAGAGGGCAGTGGGGAATGTATCTGGCTCATCTTGGGGTTGGGCTATTTATACTGGGAGCCACAGTGACATCAAGTTATACCGTCGAAACTGACTCAAGTGCGGTTCCAGGGGATCGGTGGGCAGTAGATAACTACGAGCTATTATTTCGCGATATACGTCACGTCGATGGTCCAAATTATGAGGCTACAGAAGGAGAGTTTGAGGTTTGGAGAAATGATCAACTAATTACAATTCTTCGCCCACAGAAGCGTGTGTATCGCGTACAAACAACGCCTATGACTGAAGCGGCAATTGATGTTGGCTGGGGAAGAGATTTGTTTATTGCCCTTGGAGACCCTCTTGGTGCGGGCGCATGGAGCCTTAGAGTTCAAATTAAGCCATTAATACGCTTTATATGGTTGGGCGCTTTGATAATGGCATTTGGCGGTTTATTAGCAATAATGGATCCACGATACCGTGTTAAACAGCACAAAGAGAAGATTAGTTTGGGTAATGTATCTGCGGAGAGTGTTTAATGTGGCGCTATCTCATTCCGATTGGAACATTTGTAATACTGGCTGGCTTTTTTTATAAAGGCCTGTCACTCAACCCACGTTATGTTCCGTCTCCGCTACTCGGTAAACCTGTTCCTGAATTTCAACTGCCTCGCCTTAAAAATCCGGATGAGAACCTAGGTAGTATTGATCTTAAAGGACATGTATCTCTGTTAAATGTATGGGCAACTTGGTGTGTTGGCTGCAGACAAGAGCACAGCTTTTTAGTTGAGCTAGCTGAAGATAATATAGTTCCTATTTATGGTCTTAATTGGAAGGATGAACGTGATTCTGCATTACAGTGGCTTTCAACTTTGGGTGATCCCTATGTTGGGTCTGCCTATGACGAGCTAGGTGAAGTCGCTATTGACTGGGGAGTATATGGAGCTCCTGAAACATTCTTAATTAGTAGTGAAGGTACAGTGCTTTACAAACATATTGCACCTTTGACAGAGGCTATATGGGATAACGAATTTTTGCCAAGAATTATATCTGAATGTGGTAGCCTGCCGTGTCCGAGGCCAAATCAATGAAAGCTTTATTTTTGCTAGTTGGAGTATCTTGGCTCTTAATGACAGAAGTTGCGGTAGCTATAGACCCTGTGTCGCCATTTGAAGATCCAATATTAGAGACAACATATCAAGAATTAATTAATGAGGTACGTTGTTTGGTATGTCAAAACCAAACAATTGCAGATTCAAACGCACCCTTAGCATCAGATCTGAGAAGAGAAATAAGGGCAATGATTGAGCAGGGCATGCCACGCTCTGAGATAGTTGAATTTCTTGTGGCTCGTTATGGTGATTTTGTGCTCTATCGCCCACCTTTTCATTCGAGAACATGGATTTTGTGGGGTGCGCCAGTTTTTTTGTTGTTCCTAGGTTTTGTAGTTTTTGCACGAATACTAAAAGCCAGAATTAATCAGCCTTTGACTGATTAGATCCAGGATGAAATAGTCTCATGATGTTATTTTGGATAGCTGCAGCTTTTCTTTCTCTTGTAGCATTATCGTTTATTTTAATACCAGCCTTAAAAGCTCAAAGAAAGACAGGTCATAAATCCCTTATAACACTTGGGTCAGCCGCATTACTTGTGCCTATAAGTGTTTTTATTTACCTCAGTATAAATACTTGGGGTGGTGATACAGAGTTACAAACTGGAATTGAAGGTGATCTGCCACCTCTTAGTGATTTAATTGTTGGCCTTGAGGATAGATTACAAACAGATCCTGAAGATGCTTTAGGTTGGCGCTTATTAGGTCAAAGTTATTTGTCTTTAGGCAGATTCCTTGAGGCTCGTAATGCCTTAAGAGAGGCGTGGTCAAGAACCCCAGCACCTGATGTTGAGTTAAAATTAGCTCTTGCAGAGGCTGAGGCAATGACTGATCGTTCTTCACTTGCTGGTGATGCTGGTAATCTTTTTGATGAAGTCCTAGAGATTGAGCCATTAAATGTTAAAGCGTTATGGTATGGGGGTTTAGTTGCTCTGGATACTGAGAGACCTAATTTGGCTCGTGAACGCTGGGAGTCTTTATTGTCATTAAATCCACCCGAACAAGTTGCAGTAGTTTTAAGGGAGCAGATTCAATTGTTGGGCGGACAAAGTGTGGACACCTCTTTATTATCATCAGGAGACAGTCCATTAGATGCGGGCATTGAGATTAATATTAATATTAGTTTTTCTTCTGAGTTAACAATGGAATTTGTCAACCCAAATTCAGTATTATTTATTTTTGCACGTGCTCCTGAGGGTGGTCCTCCTTTAGCTGTAATACGTGACATAGCTTCTAATATTCCTGGTCAATTCTTAATTAGTGATGCGAATGCAATGATTCCGGGACGATCTTTAGCCGATTTCGAATCATTATCAATTGTTGCCAGGGTTTCCTTATCTGGTCAGCCGACTGCTAACCAAGGGGATTTATTTGGAGAAATTATATATACGACTAGTAACGGCAGTGGTGAGGTTGAATTGCAAATTGATCAAGTTGTTAATTAATTTTAAAAAACTATTTTATCTTTAATCGACTACTATTGGTTGACCTATATTAGCTGATTTATTTATTGCTACCATTGTAGAAATATTTTTTAATTTTTCGTTAGACGTAAAAGGATAAGGCGTTCCCATGTTTATTGCATCAGCAAATGTTTCTAAATTTTTGAGTACAGTGTCTTGATACTCAAATTCATATTTTTTCATAGGCGCATTACTTTTAGTAACATTTAGTTGAGTAATTCCTTCATCACCAGGATGTACATCACTTCGAATTTCAGCCCAGCCATGTGACCCAAAGACTTGGAAACGAATATACATGGAGGTTGCTAGTATTGTACTGAAATAGCCAGTTATTCCGCTTTTGAACTTCACTTGTACACTTAAATTATCACCAGTACCCCAGTTTGTATATCGATGAGTGTGATGCGCAAACACTTCATGTATATCACCAAATAAATGTATATACATGTCCGTTAAGTGAATGCCCATACTTGTTAACGCAGGTATTGGTGATTCAGAATCAGATGCTCTCCAGCTTTTGGGGTCGACATCTACTAAAAGATCATGACTGAAATTTGATTCAACATGTATTAATGTACCTAAAGAGTTTTTACTTAAAAGTTCTTTAAGAGCCTCAAATGCTGGTTCAAACCTTCTTTCATGACCCACACCAAGTACTAGATTATTTTGATGACATAAACTTATGGACCTGAGAGCGCTTTCGTAAGTTAATGCAAGTGGTTTTTCGACAAAAATATGCTTTCCAGCTAGCGCACACTGTCTAATCTGATGTTCATGCATAGTATGTGGAGTTGCTAAAATCACTGCCTGGATTTCATCATTGTTTAATATATCATTGAAGTTATCTGTTATAGGTAAATCAGTAATCTCATTTCTAAGCGTGGATATTCTGTTTTTCTTATCTACAGCTGTTGTTATTTTTATTTTTTTGCTTGAATTAGTGCTATCAATAATATGACGCCCCCACCAACCTATCCCAACAATTGCTGTTTTTAGCGCCACTTATTTTTTGTAAAAGATTTTGTTGTTAATTATGTTGTTACATCGCCACCATCAACAATAACTAATTCATTATCACCAACTCCATTTAAACGAAATAAACGAGCTTCTTGATATTCAGCTGACTTGTGACACTCCACAGCATCCTCAAAAGTTGGAAACTCAATTATTACATGGCGCTGAAAGTATAATGACCCTTCTAAATGTTGATGCTTTCCACCTCGAACTAAAATTCGACCATTGTATTTCTCAATAATCTTTGGAACGAGATCCGTGTACCGTTTGTATTCAACTGGGTCATAAAGCTTTGAACGTGCTAGCCAATACGCAGGCATTATATTTCACTCCTATATATTTTTTGTAGTTTTTTTAAAACTTTTAATTTGCTTATTCTTGATTTTTAATAACAACTTTAATGGCTCCATCAATCTTTTCTCGAGCATATTTTAATCCGGTAGGTAATTCATTAAGTGGAAAGGTATGTGTGTGAATTAAAGATGCATCAAAACGTTTTTGTTTCATTAAGGATGCAGCTCTTCGAACGGCACTTTTCCCCTCTCCGCGGATGCCGTATAAGTAGATGTTGTTTGCTACTATATATTTTGTATCGACTGAAGCAAGACCGTGAGAAAATGCTGCAAGACATACACGCCCACCACGACTAACCATTTTTATTGCATCATTAACAGCATTAGAGGCGCCAGAGCATTCGAGAACAAAATTTACTCCACGATCTGAATTTACTTTTTTAACTGCTTCTACCGGGCATACATCTGTAACGTTTATTGCATGATCTGCTCCCAGTTTTCTTCCTATTTGAAGCCTATCATCAACAATATCAGTGAGAATAACTGGATCTGCACCTAATGCTTTACCTACTGCAACGCCTAATAAGCCAATAGGTCCAGCACCTGTTACTACAAGGCCCTGACCTGCAACTAATCCACCAAGAACATCAAGTCCATACATAGCGGTGCCAGCTGTAACTATCAGAGTTGCAACTTCATCACTCATAAAATCTGGCACAGGAACTAAAGTGTTTACATGATTCACAGCATACTGAGTAAAAGCACCATCTGTGGTATAGCCATTTGCACGATGTCCTTTGCTATATTCATTATAGTTAGAACCATAATTAAGACAGGAGGTATACATACCCATACGACAACGCTCACACCTTCCGCATCCTGCATGTATCTCTACAGCAATTCGATCTCCAACTGTATATTCATCTACTGTAGGGCCTAACTGAACAATAGTTCCCATATATTCATGTCCAGGAGTAAAGTTTTTATTGAAAGGAAGATCGCCTTCGATTAAAGCGGGGGAACCTTCATTGATTATTTCAAGATCAGTAGCGCAAATCGCAACAGCATCGATTCTAACTAGTACCTCGCCAATCCCAGGTTTTGGTACAGGTTTTCTAACCAATTCCAAAACATCTGGGTCACGAAGAACCCATGCCTTCATATTGTCTGGTATTTTAAAGCTAGACATTTAAAATTCTCCAGTAAATGTCAATTTAATGCGTATATTATAATCAAGTGACTGAGTATGATTGTTTTTTGGCACCATAGCGAGGAGCCATGTCACTAAATATATCGTCTTTAGTAGATTTTTTGCTTACGAAATGTAATTGCTTTTTTAGCCAGTCTCAGCAGCTTGTTCATTCTCTCTTTTTTCTATGATTGCCATCATTACTCGCTCTGCAGTAGCTGGTAGGGTCGTAATTCTAACGCCTACTGCATCATAAATAGCATTCATTATTGCTGCTGCTGTTGGAACGGCAGTAGGTTCTCCGGCACCTTTAGCCCCGAATGGTCCAGTAGGATCATAATTATCAACCAGACCTACCTCTAATTCCGGCATATCAAGGCTGGTTGGCATAATGTAGTTCGTTAAATTTGGGTTTATTTGCCTACCTTCTTCAAAAAGGATCTCTTCTTGAAGTGCAAAACCAACCCCCATAGATATACCACCTTGTACTTGTCCCTCAACAAGCATTGGATTTATAGGTGTGCCGCAATCATGTACAGCAACTATTTTTAGAATTTCTACTTCACCAGTTTCGTCGTCAACCTCTACGTCAGCAATCTGTGTAGCATAGACATAAGCATTAAATGGCTTGCCTTGACCAGTCTCTGGATCCATTGCAACGGTAGGTGGATTGTATGAAGCACTGCCAATTGCAGGGTTACCTACTACACTTTCGCTATGCTGGACTACTTCGCTAATTGGTAATGAACTTGAAGGAAACCCCAAAACCTGAATCCTTTTGTCTCTGGCTTCTAACTGATTAGGTTTAACATTTAATAACGGAGCTGCGGCTTCAAATAGTATCTCTCTGGCTTTCTCTGCAGCCTTAACTATGGCATTCCCTGTAACATAAGTTGTTCTACTAGCAATGGCTCCAGTGTCCATAGGAGTTACATCAGTATCTCCTGATACTACATGGACATCATCTGTGGATAGGCCTAATGTTTCAGCGGCTATTTGACCAAGTACTGTCAACGCCCCCTGACCGGTTTCTACAGTGCCCGTAAGAAGGGTTGCTGTGCCATCTGTATTTACTTTCACAGTTGCTGCACTTGGGTTAGCAAGGACTGTAAACCCAATCGGATACCACATACAGGCCATACCTCTACCACGCTTTTTCATGCTTTCCACTCCTTCCATCCAAAGCGATCCGCTGCTTGGTTGAGTGATTCTTTTAACGCAACACTTTGTAGGGTTTGGCTGGTTGGGCTCAATGAATTTTCTGAGAATCCATTTTTAAGTCGTATTTCAAGTGGATCCATACCTAGTTTATGGGCAATCTCATCCATTTGAGATTCATATGCAAAGCAAACTTGTGGCGCTCCAAAGCCTCGCATTGCACCAGTAGTCGTCTTATTTGTATAAACGGCATAGGCCTCGACAAGGACGTTTTCAATATTATAGGGACCAGGAGCTAAAATAGAGCCCTTGCCGATAGTAGTCCCAGTCCATGAGCAATAGGCACCACCGTCAAGGACTAAACGAATCTTGCGAGCTAAAATTAATCCTTCATCATTCACGCCTGTTGTGTAATCCATTATGAATGGATGTCTTATAGTTGATGAAGTAAATTCTTCGCCTCGTGTGAACACACATTTTACTGGTCTACGAGATTTCTTCGATAGTAATGCAACAATTGGTTCATTGCGGATTTCGTTTTTTCCCCCAAAGTTACCACCTACAACAGTACCAATTAAACGAATCCGGCTTTGAGGAATTGCTAATGTTCTGGATATATCCTCTCGACCAAGTGTAATACGGCCTAAGCTAGACCATATTGTGACGCGTCCGTTACCGTCCCAAGATGCTATTGCAGCTTGCGGTTCTAATGGAACATGTTCCACCATCTGGGTGCTGTACTGCCTATGAAAAACATGGTCTGAGTCTTTAAGGCCTTTCTCTACATCACCTTTCTTAATTATCTTGCTTGTATAAATATTGGATTCACCATGTATTTTAGGAGAATCATCTTCAATAGCTATAAGCGGATCATAAACAGGTGTTAACGCTTCATATTCAACCTTAATTTTTTCTAACGCTTCGGCAGCTTGTTGTTCTGTCACAGCTGCCACAGCAGCTACGCCATCACCTCTATGTCGGACAATAGGGTAGGCGAGTATCGGCTGGTCTTGGAAGGTTGGTCCAAAACTGTTTTCCGGCACTTCTGCACCGGTTAAAGTAGCCAGAACTCCAGGCATTTTCTCTGCCTCACTAGTATCAATACTTACGATGCGAGCGTGTGCGTGCTCACTTCTCAAAATCTTTGCGTGCAACATATGTGGAAATGTAATGTCATCAATATATTGCGTTTGACCTAATCCATGGAGGCGGCCATCTGGCCGCGACGCACGTTGACCAACAGCTGGAGTTCTAAGTCGGGCTTCTCCTTGAGGGTGATCCAAAGGGTAAACCACAGGGTTATCTTTGGGAATTGATAAGGGCTGACTAGATGGAGCTTTTGCATTCTCAGCTTTAATAACTTGTTCGGCGTCTGTTTGGATATCTTTGTTCCTAGTAACCATTTCTGATCTCCTGAATCGACGTTAGATTATGCGTTTACTTCTTTTCGTATCACTTGGCCTGCATCTATAATGGCTTCTATGATTTTTGTGTAACCAGTGCAACGACATAAATTTCCGGCTAAGGCGTCACGTACTTCGTGAACAGTAGGATCTGGATTTTTGTCTAATAGGTCTTTAGCGGATATAAGCATTCCCGGCCCACAGAATCCGCATTGCAATGCCCCATGTTCCTCAAATTTTTCTTGCAGAGGGTGCAAAGTATTTTGGTCCGCTAAACCCTCAATTGTTGTAACTTCAGATCCATTTGCTCTACCTGCAAGCATTAGGCAGGAATTAACCGAAACACCATCAACTATAACTGTGCATGTTCCACAGTCTCCAACATCACATCCAAGCTTAGTTCCAGTTAAATCAAGATTTTCTCGAAGCATTTTTAGTAATGTTGTTTCAGGTGGTACATCAGCCGACCGAGGCTCACCATTTACTTTAATTTTAACTAACATATATTTTGAATCTCCTATTAACTTTTGCTAGCTATCTTCAGGCTTCGCGTTAAAACTCGATGAGTTAATGTTCGAATTAAATGTTTTCGATATTTTAGCGAAGCACGAAAATCATCGATAGGCTTGCATTCAGTTACTGCAATATCTGATGCCTCGGCAATTAACTCTTTAGTTGGCTTCTTTCCATTTAAATGTTTTTCTGCACTTAATGACCTGACTGGTGTTGGAGCTACAGCTCCTAGAGCAATACGAGCTTCTTCAATTTTTCCATCTATAATTTCGAGTGCAGCAGCAGCATTTACTAAAGCGAGGGCTTGGCCTTTACGTAATCCAAATTTGTAGAAACTTGAAGGTTTACCAAGATTTTTTTTAGGGATAAATATATCGACAAGAAGTTCATGCCGCTCCAAACAGGTTTTTCGAGGCCCCACAAAAAAATTCTCTATAGGTAATGTTCTATTGCCCTCAGTTCCGGCTATAGTAACTTCAGCATCGAGCACCATGAGGGCTGGTGCACTATCAGCAGACGGCACACAAGTAACAAGATTGCCGCCAATAGTTCCTAAGTTACGAGTTTGGACAGCGCCCACCGTGTGCGATGCTGCAACGATCTCTGGGGTTTTTTCTAGACATATGGGATTTTCCATAATCTCACCATATGTGACCATGCTACCTATTCTCAATCCGTTCTCAGTTTCCTCAATGCCACGAAATTCATTTAATCGCGATACATCTACCAATGTCTCAATGTTGCCTGGGGCATGCTTTAAATCAACAATGAGATCAGTGCCTCCTGCAAGGGGACAAGCAGTATCACCATGATCAGCAAGTAACTGCACAGCTGAAGTTACAGAATCAGGAACTATGTAATCTA
>MDTE01162006.1_pt1 | contig 31477 bp, 28 predicted proteins | sample 811231 | NCBI WGS metagenome assembly MDTE01 (sample SAMN05326651, study PRJNA326480) | marine metagenome | isolation source: seawater | place: Indian Ocean: Red Sea | collected 2010 | reverse complement strand
TCTTGTGAAAAGACATTTTCTACAATTGTAAAACCTTCATCATTATATTGTTTTATTTGTGCTTCAGTGATCATTATGCCTCCCTTAGTTATCCATTTACTAATAAATCAGTAAGTTCATCAATATTAGTATCTTTTTTTTCCATATCAGCAATTTTTTCTCCTCTAGCCATTACACATAGATGATCAGCTATTGGATAAACATGACTTAAATTGTGAGTAATAAATATAGATGTAACCCCTTGACTTTTTAAACCTTCAACAAATCTTAAAACCTTATTTGTTTCTTTAACAGACAAATGGTTTGTTGGTTCATCTAAAATAAGTACTTTTGACTTAAAATACATCGCTCTTGCTATCACTACACCTTGTCTTTCTCCCCCTGATAATTGATTCACAGGAGTATCAGGTGATCTTAAATGCAATTCAACATCCGTAAGCGCTTTCATTGCATCCTCTTGCATTTCCTTTGTTTTCATAATTCCAAATGGACCTATCTTATATTGAGTTTGTTCTCGTCCAATAAAAATGTTTCTTGCAATTGACATCTCTGGAATTAATGCTGAATACTGATAAATTGTTTCAATACCAAGGTTCATTGCTTCTTTAGTTGATTTAAATTTTACTTCATCGCCCTCAAAATAAATTTTACCTGAGTCTGCAGGATGAGCACCTGATAGTATTTTAATAAGTGTAGACTTGCCTGCTCCATTGTCTCCAATAAGCCCAACTACTGAATCTTTTTTAATCTTAAGACTTAAATCTTTTAGAGCGTGTACACCTGAATAAAACTTATTTAGCTTATCGCAAACAATAATATCTTCCATAATTATTCCTTGGCCTTATTTTGTCCAACACGTGTAGCTCTCCTACTTATATATGTATTAAAGATAACTGAAATTATTATAAGTGATCCTAAGCCTGCTCGAAACCATTCAGCATCAATTCTAGCCATAATAATTCCACTTTCTAAAAATCTTATTAATATAGCTCCTATCATTGCGCCAAAAACAGTACCAATACCTCCAAACAAACTTACTCCACCAATAACTGCTGCAGCTATTGACTCTAATTCTAATAAATAACCTTGTGAAGGTAGAGGTGCTTCCAATCTAAATGTTTGGATCATTCCTGCAAATCCTGCTAAAAAACCACAAAGAATAAAACAAAACATTTTAACATTTTTTGTTTTTATTCCCATAGAAGCAGCTGCATTTGTATCACCTCCAGTAGCATATATCCAATTACCAACATTACTCCTATGAAGCATAATTCCTAAAATGACTGCAACCAAAAGGGCCCAATAGAGTGATGCTCTAAACAACTCAAATTGATAAACAAATAATTCATTTGGCAGTTCATGTGGAAATGGAGGTGGAAAACCAGCAGTAGCTACAGTTGTTAAACTTCTAGCTATATATAACATTCCTAATGTTGCAATAAAGGAAGGTATACCAAATCTAAGAGTTATAAAACCATTAACAAAACCAACTACTATTCCAATCATAAGTCCAATCATAATAGCTACCCAAGGAGGTAGGCCTTGATGAACTAGTTGGACTATTGACATCGGGACTAAAGCAAAAACGGAACCTACAGATAAATCAAATTCTCCAGAAATCATTAAAATTGCAATACCTATTGCTACAATTATATATTCAGGTGTTATACCCATCACTATACGTATATTTCTTGCGTCTAAAAATCTTTCATTGGCAATATAAAAGCCAATCATAATAGCAAAGAACATAATTAATGTTGCTATTTCCGGTCTTACTAAAAGAGATCTTATGCTAATTTTATTATTACTCATATTTTTTTTATTAAAGAAAAAACCGGGCTTTTAAAAGCCCGGTTTAATAAAAATTATCTAACTGACATTCCTTTGAATGATCTGATAGTTTCAACATCACTAGGACCAATCATCGCTTTACCAGTATTAATATCTAGAGCACTTAATCCATACTTATTCATTAAGTATAATTGATGAACTGACATGTATCCTTGGTAATAAGGTTGTTGGTCAACAGTAAGTTGAACATATCCTTTGTCCATTTCTTCAAAAACAACATCAACTAAGTCAAAACCTGCAAGAAGAATTTCTCCTGGTCCATAACCTAAGTTTCTAACTGCTGCTGCAGCACCAGCTTCCCAAAATCCAACGTCTAAATAAGCAGTTGTATTTGGATTAGCTTGAACATATGCAGCTACTCTGTTTCCTACAGTAGATAAATCAAGTCCTGATTCAATCTTTTCATAAGTTACATTTCTATCTGGATTAGCTGCTTTATAATCTTCCATAAAACGAGCAATACCATTACCTCTTGTGTACGCCCAAGATTGGTTCATATCTGCTACTCCAATAAGAACATGGATATCACCAGCAGGGAACATTTCAGATAGATTTGCAGTTAATTCATAACCAGCTGCTTCTAAGTCTTGTCCAACATAAGCAAGTCTATTGCTTCCAGCTGCACCTTCAGGATCATCAGTATTAGCTGTAATAACTGGAATACCAGCAGCTAATGCTTCGTCAACAGCCGCGTCAAAAATTGTTGGATTAGTAATAGTTGTAACTATACCATCAACACCTTGAGCGATTGAAGATTCTAAGTTTTGTAATTGCTCTTGTTGATCACCATCACCAGATAGTGTTAACATTTGGCAATCTGCATTAATTTGAGCACAAGCATCTTTAAAGCCTTTATGAACAGCAGCCCAAAAAGCATTGTTTGTGTCACTATGCATTACAAAGTTAAATTTATATTCAGCTTTAGCAGCATTTGAAAAAGTAAAAGCCATTGCTACAGAAGCTAAAAGAATAGTGAGTTTTTTCATATTATTCCTCCTAAAATAATGTCCGATTAACAGTATTTAAAATTTAAAACAAGCACTAATAATCGCTTAATTAGATTTATAATAAAAATATGTTAACAATTAATTATTTGATATCTAATAATTATTTAAGCAACAACTCTATTTCTTTTTCTGAAAAGGGTTTAGGTCTTTTACAGGTTGACTGAATTTCAACTTCTTCATTTTTTTTAGCTGCATTTATTACTGTATCTATTATATCAAGTACATGCAAGGCAAGTTCTCCACTACATCGGTGAGGTTCATTTTTTTCCAATGCATAGATCATTTCAGATAATCCAATGCCTCTATAATTGGACTGTCTTGGTGCCTCATTACTTCTTCCACTATGATTTACAATATTAGTTTTTCCTAAATGCATTTGCTCTACAGAAAATTCTTTCCATTCTGATCCAAGTTCTTTTGAAATTAACACAGGACCTCCAAACATATTTGGATCAGGCACAACAATAGAGCCTTTTGAGCCATAAAGTTCCATGTGATTTCTAGCATGATTTTGTACATCAAATGATAAGAAGCCTTGAATAATTGATCCATTATGAAACTCTATATCCATCATACATGATGTTGGTATATCAATAGAAAATTCCCTACCTGCTTTAGGCCCGATTTCTATAGTTCGTTTTGAAGAAAATTTTACACCTCTTGCTCTCACATTTTTAGCTGGACCTAATAAGTTTACAAGAGTTGTAAAAAAATACGGACCCATATCTATAACTGGACCACCTCCAACTTGAAACCAAGACTCTGGATTAGGATGAAAAGTTTGAACTCCTGAAAATGCAAAAATAAAATTTCCAGTTAAAATATCTCCAATAGTTTCATCATCAACCAATTTTCTTGAAAGTTGCCCTCCTCCTCCTAAAAATGTATCAGGAGCATTTCCAAAATATAATTTTTTTTTATTTGCTAATTCAATTATTTTTTTTGCATCAGATAATTTAATTGCCATAGGCTTTTCTGAATAAACATGTTTGCCTGCGCTCAAAGCTCTTACAGATATTTCATAATGAGCTTGGGGTATTGTTAGATTTAAAATTACATCAATATCATCATTATTTAAAAGATCATCAACTGACATTGATTTAATATTATTTTGCTTTGCACAATTATCTGCTGATCTTTGTTTAATATCAGCACATGCAATAAAATTAATATTATTAAAATAATTTTGAGACTTAAAATAAGTTTCAGCAATATTACCACAACCAATTAAGCCAATATTTTTCATTTAATTGTTTTAAAAAAAAATTTTATAAAAAAAAAGGCCGCATACGCGGCCTTAAATTATTTAATTAAAATTACATAAAGTCAGCAGCATTTTCAGCTGTAACTAGAAGAGTTCCAGTATCAATATTATCTGGAATACTCTCACCATTTGCAAGTTTTAGAGCATTTTCAACACCCATGTAACCCATGTTGTAAGAGAATTGAGCAACAGTTGCTGACATTTCTCCTGCAGCCACACTTGCAGCAGCATCTGGATTTGCATCAAATCCAACAACAATAACGTCATCTAACATATCTGCATTTTTCAAAGCTTGAACAGCTCCTAAAGCCATATTGTCGTTAGATGCAAAAATTGCTTTTATGTTTGGATTACCAGTGATGATATCTTCAGTTACTGACATTCCTTGAGCCGTATCCCAGTTAGCAGGAAGTTCTGCTACTATGTTCATACCACAAGCATTAAGACCTTTATTTGATCCTTCTGCTCTGTGTTGACCAGTTGTTTGAGTTATCATTCCTTGAAGAATTGCAACATCGGAACCACTTGGAACATTATCACAAATATATTGAGCAGCTAATGCAGCTCCATTTATATTATTAGTACCAATGAAAGTTACACCTTCATTAATACCATCAGTATCAATATAAACAACAGGTACACCTGATGCGATTGCATCATCTAAGATTGGTGCAACTGCATTTGGATCAGTTGGTGCAATAGCGATACCATCAACACCCTTAGCGATCTGATCTTCAATTTGTGCCACTTGTGCCATCACGTCACTTTCCTGAGGTGGTGATAAGATTATTAGATCAACACCAAATTCTGCTGCTGCGTCTTTAGCACCAGCTTCAACAGAAGCCCAGAATGGATTTCCAGCTCCAGGACCTTTAGTACTAAGCATAATTGTTTTAGCTGCTGCACCAAAAGAAAAGGATAGAGAAATCGCAGTAATCATAGAAATAATAAATTTCATATTTCCTCCTATAAATTTATAATTTTACCTTTAGCAATTATTACATACGAATCAAGACAATGATATTTTAAAAAATGAAAATTTTATCATTTTCTAGTAGAAAATTCTCTTCTAAGCACATCAATATAAACAGCTATAATAATAATAGAACCAATTAAGACCTGCTGCCAAAATACACTTACGTTCATCAAGTTTAGGCCATTACGAAGTATTCCCATAATCATCACGCCGGCAAACACTCCTAAAACAGTACCTCGTCCTCCAAAAAAACTAGCTCCACCAATAATCACAGCAGCAATTGCATCTAGTTCTGATTGTAATCCAGCATTTGGATATGCAGAGTTTGTTCTACCAGCTAAAATTAAACCACCTATTCCTGCAAGAAAACCGCAAAGGGTATAAACAATGATTAATATTCTATTAACGTTAATACCTGCAGCCCTAGCAGCACCTGGATTTCCACCAATTGCATAAATCCATTTACCTATTCGAGTATGATTAAGGAAAACCCAAAAAATAAAAAAAATTACAATCATTAAAATTAAACTCGTCGGTATATATTCTCTTGAACCTTCTCCTAAAATTGCCTCAAGTTTAATTTTCCCATTTCCTATAATTCTTATCTGATCTGCAAAACCAGTGATTGGAACACCTCCGGAGATTAAATTGCCCACACCTCTAAAAATATAGAGGGTTCCAAGAGTCATAATGAATGGATGTGGCATTTTAAGAAGAGTAATGCCGATACCATTAAACAAACCACATAAAAATCCTACAGCTGGAGCAATGAGCATCACAACATACCAAGGCATACCTGCCTTCGATGCAATTGCTAAACCCATTAAAGATAACATGATGATTGATCCAACAGATAAATCAATTCCTGCTGTTACAATAACCATAAAGACCCCTAAAGCTAACATAGATTGCCATGATACTTGCTTGAAAACATTTGTTATATTTCTCCATGAAAGAAATACTTCTGGTTGTAAAAGATGCAATACAGCAACCATGATTAGTATCAAAAGAAGAATTCCATATTTTTCAAAAAAAGGAATTAGTTTTACAAATGTACTATCTTGACTTTTGTCCATACAAACTAATCCTTCTTACCCATTATCCATCCAATCACTTCATCTCTTGAAGTATCTTTTAACATTGACTCTGCAAAATTAGTGCCCTGAAATAATGCCATCACTCTATCGCAAACACTAAAAATATCGTCCATTCGATGACTTATAACAATAACACTAACACCTAGATTTTTAAGATTTAAAATTAAATCTAAAACTTTACCAACTTCTTTTACAGCTAATGCTGCTGTTGGCTCATCCATAATAACTATTTTTGCATTAAAAGCAGTTGCTCTAGCAATAGCCACAGCTTGCCTTTGACCACCGGAAAGCTCTTCAACTTTTTGATCGGCTGACTTAACATTAATTTTTAATTTTGCTAAATGTTCCTCTGTTAATTGTTTTCTTTTTTTATGATCAAGAAAATTAAAAGGACCCATTTTTTTTACAGGTTCCCTTCCTAAAAAAATATTGTCTCCAATGGGTAAATTTCCTGCCAAAGCTAAATCTTGATAAACCATTTCTAAACCTAAATTTTGTGAATCTCTGGGACTGTTAAGAATAACTTTATTACCTGAGAAAAAAAGGGAGCCTTCGCTTGGTTTATAAAGACCGGATAATACTTTCATGAGAGTAGACTTACCTGCTCCATTATCTCCTACAACTCCTAAAACTTCTCCTTTTGTTATATTTAAATCCACATCATTAAGAGCAGTGATTGTTCCAAAAAATTTAGAAATTGATTTGGCTTCTAAAACTATTTCTTCACTCATATTGATAGATAGTCTTAAGGAAATTTTAATTAATATCAACCGGTTTTGAACGTAAATGACTAACAGTTTCTTTGATAGCCTTTTTACACATGCGAGGAGATAATCCTTTATTAATTAGTTTAAGATCTTCAAGAACTATATCTCCCATCTCTTTAAAAGCAGAATCAAGAGCTCCTGCCCTATGAGAAGAAAAAATAACATTTTTTAATTTGCGAATTTTATGATTTTTAGGAAAGGGTTCGATTGGAAACACATCTATTGCGGCAAACACTTTTCTGTTTTTTAAAAATTTATAAAAATCATCAAAATTCATAATAGCAGCTCTACTCATCAAAACAAAGGTTGTTTGATCTTTTATATTTTTCAAAACTTTTGCATTAATCATTCCTTGATTAGTAGATGTTATAGTAGCTAAAACATAAATAATTTCACTTGAAGATATTAAATTTTTTAAATTTAAGGGCTTCACATTATGTTTTTTAATTTCTAAATCTGGAACCCATGGGTCGTAAGCCATAATCTTATCAGTAAAGGGATGAAGGAGAGGAACTAAAGATTTTGCCAAATCACCAAACCCTATTAATCCAATTTTTTTATTTTTTATTAGAAAGTTGTTTTGACTTATCTCTCCTCCGTATTTTTCTTTTCCTCTTATGAAATCATTATGTGCAATATGAATACTTCTTGCAATAGATAAAGTTAACCCGAGTGCCATTTCAGCAACAGGTTGTGCAAAAACAGGAGAAGTTGCCAGAACATGAATATTGTTTTTAAAACAATATTCATAATCCATATTATCCATAAAATTACTTTCAACATTAAATATAGCTTTTAATTTTTTTTGCTGTTTTATTAATTCATTAGGTAGATCTGGTTGACCAATAATATAATGAGCATTTTTTAAATATTTATTGTAAAATTTTTTTTTATTAATCTTAGGGGCTTTAATTAAATTAAAATTATTTTTTAAGAATTTTAAATTTTCCCTTGAAAACAATATATCTATTGTTCTTGGAAAAGGATCAGTGATAATTATAGGTTTATTTTTAGTCATTAAATAATGTCTATATTAAAAGATCAAGTTACACTAGGTTTCAAAATTGATAGCTAAATTTTAAAGGATTAAACCCCCTTTCTTTGATTGCTTTTACCATCCAAATGCTCTTTTAGTGCTGACTTTTTATTTTCTGTATCTGCATTCATTAAAGTTGGACTTTCCCAAAATGCTGTACCATCTAACCATTCATAACCATGCGTTTCCATAACAATCACATAAGTTTTATCAGACTCTTTTGCTCTTTTATATGCTGCCTCGAGTTCTGATGTAGATTTTACTGTTTCTCCATTAGCTCCCATACTTTTTGCATGCGCTTCAAAGTCAACAAACTTCATATTTTTTGCTCCTGCCGCCCTTAAATTAGAAATATATTCCTTGCCGCCTTTTGCAAGTTGGAGTCTGTTTATAACCATGTGACCCCCATTATCACAAACCACAATAATGAGTTTTTGATCATATAAAACTGAACTATAAATATCACTATTGTGTAAAAGGTAAGAACCATCACCAATAAAGACGACAACATCTTGATTTGGCTTTGCCATCTTAATCCCAAGTGCGCCTGATATTTCATAACCCATACAACTAAAACCCCATTCTGTTTCAAAAGTATTTAATTGTTTTGGTTTCCAAATTTGAACAACTTCACCTACTAAACCACCAGCTGCCGTTACTACTATATCAGATGGGTCAACATTTCTATAAACTGCACCTACTGCATGTGCATAGGATGGAACTTCTTGATTGGTAGGACCACTTTCTTTTTGAACATAAGTGTCCCATTTTTCTCGTTCATTAACTGCTCTTTCATACCATTTACTTGGAGCCTTCCAATTACCAAGTGCTTCAGATAACTGTATCAAACCTATTTTTGCATCACTTACAACAGGTGTTGCTCTATGTTTAGTTGTATCAAATCTAGATGTATTAATTGAAACTAAATTGAAATCTGGATTTCGGAAATTGGTCCAAGAACCTGTAGTGAAATCTCCTAATTTTGTTCCTACTGCGAGAGCTAAATCGGTATCTTTAGAGAGGTTATTTGAAGATCCTTCTCCCAAACAACCAATTGCACTTATATAATAGGGGTCATCATATGTCATACATCCAATACCCATGACTGTTGTTGTTACCGGTATGTTATGTTTTTTAGCAAAGCTTGATAATTCTTTTTCTGCCTCTGCATAGAGTGTTCCACCACCAGAAATAATAATAGGCTGTTTAGAATTTTTAATTTTTTCTGCAGCTATTTTTACTTGATTTGGATCAGGATAAATTTTTCTAATTTGATGAATTTTTTCCTCAAAAAAAACTTCAGGATAATCATATATTTCTCCTTGAACATCTTGAGACATAGAAATAGTTGCAGGCCCACAATCTGCAGGATCTAACATCACCTGAATAGCCTGAGGTAGGGAGGATAAAATTTGTTCAGGTCTAGTAATACGATCAAAGTACTTAGATACAGCTTTGAAAGAATCATTTTGAGTTGAAGTTGGAGAATTAAAATTCTCAACTTGTTGCAAAACAGGATCGGGAAAACGGCTTGAAAAAGTATCTCCTGGAATTAAAAGAAGTGGAAGACGATTGCTCAATGCAACTGCAGCAGCGGTGACCATGTTCGTGGATCCAGGACCTACAGATGAAGTAGCTATGAAAATTTGTTTGCGTCGCATTGCCCGAGCATATCCAATTCCTGTTAAAGCCATATTTTGCTCATGATGACCTCTGTATCCTGGTAAATCTGATTGAAATTCCTCCATTGCCTGTCCAATACAAGCTACATTACCATGTCCATATATTCCAAATGCCCCTGGAAATAATGGGGCTTTTTCTCCATTAATAATTGTTTTTTGAGCAATCAAATACTTAAATAAAGCATGCGAACTTGATAATTGTATTGTATTCATTCGGACCTCATTAATATTTTAATAAACCTAATTTTTACTAGAAAAATTTTAATTTAGAATACTTAATTTTTATTTTTCTTTTTTTTTCAGAAATCATTTAATTTTCAACGTTATTGAATTATACAAATATAGATGAAAATAGCAGTTATAGGAGAAATCCATCAAGATGGGTGGGAAGTTTTTAGAAAAATAGATGCTGATACCTTTGAATTATTTAATTTTGATGAAGATAAACTTAAAGAACAATTAAGTGATGTTGATGGAATACTGTTAAGAACAGCAAAACTGAGTAATGACTTACTCTCTCATTGTAAAAAACTTAAAATTATTTCTCGTCATGGAGTTGGCTATGATAATGTTGATCTTGAATTTTTAACTAACAACAACATTGCACTAGGTATTACTTCTACTTCAAACGCTGTAAGTGTTGCAGAACATGTATTAACTTCATTCTTATATTTAAGTAAAAAAATTAACTTATCTGATAAATTAACAAGAGAAGGAAGATTTAATGACAAATCTTCTCTACCAAATTTTTTTGAATTGTATCAAAAAAATATTGTTATTTATGGATTTGGAAGAATTGGCAAAGCTGTTGCAAAAAGATGTTTAGGTTTTGAAGCTAATGTATATGTTTATGATCCCTACATAAGTAAAAACATTATTGAAGAAAATAATTGTAAAGCAATAGAAAAAATTGACGGAATAAAGTTAGCAGATTATATTTCAATACACCTTCCTCTTAATAAAAATACAATTAATTTTATTGGAGAAAAAGAATTAGCAAAAATGAAGGATACTGCTATAATTATAAATACTGCTCGTGGTGGAATTATTAACGAAACTTCATTAGTAAAAGCTCTTCAAAACAAAAAAATATTTGGTGCTGGATTAGATGTTTTTGAACAAGAACCACCAGATCAAAACCATCCGATATTTAATTTAGAAAATGTAATTTTATCTCCACATAATGCTGCTTTAACATTGGAATGCAGAAAAAGAATGGCTATTGAATCTGCAGAAAATATTGCTTTTTTTCTATCTGATAAAAAAAATTTAAATTTAAATAATATTGTTAATAAGAATAAATTAAAACTTTAAAGATTTAGATAAATCTGCCCATCTTCTTCATAAATGTCATATGTTTTTAATGATGGAAGCTCTAAATCACTAATTGGATCGCCTGAAACAATGCTAAAGGTATTTCCGCAACTTGCACACTCCAACTCTTCTCCTTCAATACTAGATTCACTTAAAAAAGACTGGTCTTCACAATAACAGTGACCTTGGGTAGCAAAAAATCCTGATTCTAATCGAAATATTGCATAATCTATTTCTTCGTATTCAAAATTTTCAACACTTCCAACATCAATATCTTCCTCTTCCCCAACATGAACTGGCTCAATTTCTAAATTCATTAAAAAATTGTAGAATAAATTTTAAATATAATAAATATTTTTTTTATCTAAAACGTAAATTTTTTTTAGAAAGTTGGCTTATCTTGCTTACTCCCATTAATTTCATATCTCTTTCAATCTCATTTTTTAGATTAGATAAAGTTTTTTCAACTCCTTTTTGTCCGCCTGCAGCAAGAGCATATAAATACATTCTTCCGCCAGAACATGCTTTCGCACCAAGTGAAAGTGCTTTTAACACATGCGTGCCTCTTCTGATTCCTCCTTCACAAATAACGTCGACTTTATCTCCAACAGCATCAACTATTTCAGCTAATTGGTCAAATGGTGCTCTTGATCCATCTAATTGTCGACCTCCATGATTAGAAATCATAACAGCAGTTGCTCCTACATCGACAGCTTTTTTAGCGTCATCAACTGACATTATGCCTTTAATAGCAAATTGTTTTCCCCATTTTTTATTTATGTTTTCTACACCTTTCCAATCTAAAGAATTATCAAGCATATTAGTAAAATAATCACCTATACTTGTCATAACACTAGTTCCAGCATCTATATGATTTTTTAAGTTACTTAATTCCCATTTTGGTTTAGTGAAATAATTAAAAGCCCAAGAAGGGTGTGTTGCAAAACTTAAAACACTATTTAAAGAAAGTTTCATTGGAATAGTAAATCCTGTTTGTAAATCTCTTTCTCTATTTCCACCAACTGCTGTATCAACAGTTACAGCCATTGCTTCAAAGTTAGAATGTTTACATCTATCAATTAGATCATTATTTAAACCTTGGTCTTTATGCACATATAGTTGAAAAAGTTTTGGAGTTGATACTAAATTTGATATTTCTTCTATACTTGCTGTTCCAATAGATGAAATTCCAAACATAGTGCCAAATTTTTCAGCTGCTTTAGCTACTCCTATCTCTCCATCATAATGAAATAATCGTTGGAGTGCTGTCGGTGCACAATAAAGAGGCATATCAATTTTTTGCCCCATCACAGTTGTTGACATATCTATTTTGTCAACTCCCGATAAAACATTTGGGACTAAATCACATGAATCAAAAGCATCTGTATTTCTTTTATAAGTTATTTCATCATCTGCAGCACCATCAATATAATGAAAAATTGGACTAGGTAATTTTTTTTTAGCTAAATTTCTAAAATCTTTAACATTATGACATTTGTTTATTTCACCAAACATTATGCAGAAATTGTTTTTTGAACTTGTTCTCCCAAACCCTCAATACCTAGCTTCATTTCATCTCCTGGTTTCAAAAATACTTGGGGTTTCATTCCCATTCCAACTCCAGGCGGAGTACCAGTAGAAATTATATCTCCTGGTTGCAATGACATAAACTTACTTAGATAACTTACTAAAAAATTAACACCATATACCATTGTTTTAGTTGAGCCATTTTGCATACGCTTACCATTTACATCTAACCACATTGATAAATTTTGTGGGTCAGAAACCTCATCTTTTGTAACTAAATAAGGCCCAATAGGTCCGAAAGTATCGCACGATTTACCTTTAACCCATTGACCTGAATGCTCTAATTGAAAAGCTCTTTCGCTTAAATCATTAACAACGCAATAACCAGAAATATGATCCAGGGATTCTTCTTCAGATATGTATTTTGCCTCTTTACCAATTACTATACCAAGCTCAACTTCCCAGTCTGATTTTTGTGAGTTTTTTGGAATAATTACATTATCATTAGGACCGATTATAGCACTTGTGGCCTTAAAAAATATAATGGGCTCAGAAGGAACTTCCATTCCTGTTTCCTGAGCGTGATCAGAATAATTTAATCCAATACAAATAAATTTACCAACACTTTTTTTACACACACATGGAGCAATGCTATCAATTTTTTCTACTTTAGGCAAAGAAGTAAAATCAATATTTTTTATTTCATTTAATTTATCTACAGTGACATTTTCATTATCCCAATCAGGTACTAAGTTTGAAGCATCATAAAGATTTTCATCTTTATCTAAAATACCCGGTTTTACCTTGTCTCCAATTCTATATCTTAATGTTTTCATTATAAAGTCCATCCTCCATCAATTAAATTAAGTGTACCTGTAACAAAATCTGATTCATCACTTGCTAAATAAACTGCCATAGATGCAATTTCTTCAGGTTGAGCAAGTCGCCCCATAGCCTGTCTTGCTATAAAATCTTTTCTTGCTTGAACAGGATCATCAGCCATTTGAACTCTTCCTTCCCATGAAGGAGTTTCTACGGTTCCCGGTAAAATAGCATTGCATCGAATGCCTTGTTTTATATAATCAGCAGCAATTGATTTAACTAAACCATTTAGAGCAGCTTTTGTTGTTGTGTAAATAAATCTATTGGGAACACCCTTAACACTAGAAGCTGCTGAAGAAACAATAATAATATTTCCTTTTTTTTGTTTTATCATTTTTGGCAAAAAAGAGTAAGACATTAGGTAAGCAGAAAAAACATTAATATTTATTGAATGCTGGAATTCTTGAGCATCACAATCTAGAATAGCACCATGATGAACAAAACCAACAGCATGAAATAGAATATCAATATCATGTATTGATGAACAAAAATTTTCAACATCTGACTTATTTGTCGAATCTAATTTAACAGTTTGAATATTAGAATTATCATACTTTAACTCATTTAATTTTTCTTCATTAATATCAGTTGCTATTACATTAGCGCCTTCTTTAGCAAAAGTAATTGCTGTTGCTCTCCCAATACCTTGAGCTGCAGCAGTAACAATTATTTTTTTATTTTCTAATCGCATTTAATTATTTTTCCAATAATCTCCATTTGGAAATACAAACTCATTAACAGAGTTTTGTTTCATTTCAATATAATTTATACTAACATAATTAATTTAAGTATAAAATTTATATAAATTAACTATACTTCAATATAGTCTACAATGTCTTTATTTACCTTATTTTTAAAAGCTATTTCGTAACCAATTTCTAAATTTTTTACATATTGTTTTGTGTTAAATAATGTAGAAATTTTAAGATTATTTTTTAATTCTAACTTAAGTTTATTATGTTTGTCTTTATTAGTAGCTATTTTAAATGCTAGATCAAAATATTGTTTATCATTATTAACAATTAGTTGCGGCATATTAACGGCCTCTAAAACACTAGCACATACCCTTGAAGAAAAAGAATTTCCTATTTTTGATAAAACAGGCACTCCTGAATATAAAGAATCGACTGAAGATGTGTGTCCATTATAATTAAAAGTATCTAAATATAAATCAATTAATTGATGTCTTGCTAAGTGTTCATCATTATTAATAAAATTTAAAAATTTAACCCTATTAGGATCTTGATTGTGATTTATAATTTCTTTTATAAGATTTTTTTTTATAATTTCATCCTTTACTAATAAAATCAAATAACTATTTTTAACTTTATCGAGTAAGTTCATCCATATTGTAAATTCTCTAGAAGATATTTTATAGCTATTATTAAAACATCCAAAAACAAATGCTTCCTCATTAATTTTAAAATATGATTTATTATATTTTTTAATACTTATTTTTCTTTCATTATTGGTTGGATAATATGTGTTTGGTAAATAAATTATTTTTTCTGAAAAGAATTTCTTATTTTTTTCAGGAATTACAACTTTATCACCTATAATATAATCAATAAACTTGACCCCCATTGTGCCAGGATATCCTAAAAAGCTTATTTGCAATGGAGCAATTTTTTTTGCAAAAAGAGTATTTCTCGAATTTTGACTGTATCCATTTCTATGTATAACAATATCTATTTTGTGCTGCTTAATAATATTAATTACCTCATCATCATTTTTTGTATTAATATAAAAAAAGTGATCAAAATATTTTTTTACTCTTTTGTGAGTTGCATCTTGATTTAATGGACCATAATAAAAAGCGTATATCTCAAATTTATCTTTATTATGATATTTAAAAATACCTTCCATGTTAATCATGCCGGCATGCTCGTAAAAATCTGATGTAAAATAGGCTAATTTTATTTTTGGATTATTAAAAACTAATTCGAAATCTTTAAAACCAAATTGATTTCCATATTTTTTTGCTCTTAGAAGTTCATTTCTAGGATTGTCATCTAATGACAATAGCTGCCATGGAGTAACATCAATTGCACTATCATTAATTATTTTAATATTTTTTTCTAAAACCTCATCTTCACTCCAATCGCAAATTATTTTCATTAAATATAATTTTTGACTTAAGGCTTTTACATAAAAAGCATCAATTGCTAATGCATCGTTAAAGTATCGTAATGCATTTTCATATTGCTTTAGTTCTAAATTTGCAACTCCTAAATTTGTTATTGCTTCAATATAATCAGGTTTTATTTTAATTGCTGTCTCTAAAAATTTTTTTGCCTCTTTAGGTTTTTTAATTTTTATTAAAATTGATCCAAGATTATTATATGCTTGTATATAGTTTTTATTAATTTTTATTGCTTCTATATAACTATTTTGAGCATCAAAAAAATTACCAAGATAATTTTGTGCAATTCCTAAATTATAATAAGCTTGAAAAAAACTTTTATTATATTTTATTGCTAAATTAAATTTATTAATACTTTCTTCAAATTTATTTTTTTTTAAATCCAAGAGGCCCATTCCAAATATAGCATCAGCATTACAAGATTTAATTTCATTAGCTTTTCTGAAACAATCATAAGCATTATTAATTTTATTTAATTTACTATAAGATTTACCAAGATTTCTTAAAACTTCCTCATTGTTTGAATCAAGCTTAAGGGCATTTTGATAAGCATCTATAGCTTCTAAATGCATATTGACTGAAGAATAAGATGCGCCTAGTAAATTATAAATTATAGGAATATTAATATCTTTATCAATTAGATCTTTAACCTTTTTTATAACTAATTGATAATTTTTTGAATTAAATTCATTAATTAAGTTTGTGATTTTTTTTTCTAAATCTAAGCTCGTATTCATAATTATTAAAAGATTATGTATAACAAATAATAAAAAATTGATAATAGTATGACAATACAAATTATATGAAAATTCTATTAACTGGTGGTGCGGGATATATTGGAAGCCATGTTTTATTATCTATTTTAAAAGATAAGCATGATGTGTGCATAATTGATGATTTATCTACAGGTAATAAAAATCTAATACCTAAAAATGTTGAACTACTTAATTGCAACATTAATAACGAAAAAATTATATCGAATCTTTTACAAAAAGAAAAGTTCGATATATTACTTCATTTTGCAGGTTTTATAAAAGTAGAAGAGTCAGTTCTAAATCCAGAAAAATATTTTAAAAATAATACTGAAAATGCAATTAAGTTTTTTGAAGTTTGTCACAAAAATGGTCTTAAGAATATCATATTCTCTTCTACTGCTGCTGCATACGGGAATCCAATTAACAATTACTCTATAAAAGAAGATGAGAAGTTGAAACCACTTAACCCTTATGGTGAATCAAAAATAAATACAGAAAATTTTTTAATTAAAAATAAGAATAAATTTAATTCAATTATACTTCGTTACTTTAATGTAGCTGGAGCTGATCCAGATTTAAGATCAGGATTAATTTCCAACGAACCAACACACTTGATAAAAATTTTAAGTGAGGTAGCTGTTGGCAAAAGAGAAAAGATCTTTATATATGGAAATGATTACAATACTTATGATGGTACAGCAATTAGAGATTACATTCATGTAAGTGATTTAGCTGATATACATTTAGAGGTAGCAAAATACCTCTTGAATAAAAAACATAGTAATATTTTTAATTGTGGATATGGAAAAGGATATTCAGTTTTAGAAGTTATTAATACAGCAAATAAAATCACAAATAATAAAATTAAATTTGAATATACAAAAAGGCGAGTTGGAGATGCAGAAAAATTAGTTTCAAATGTTGATAAGCTTCATAAAAATATTAATTGGTATCCAAAATTTGATAATCTAGATTTTATTATTCAAACTGCTATAAATTGGGAAAAAAAAATTTATGAAAAAAATTTATAAAAGAGAGTTTGAAAGAAATGATAAAAGATATTTGATTCTTTTCGGTTACAAGAAACATAATGAAATAGCATCGGAAGAACTTAAAATTACTCCTTCACCTAGTCCACACATGCGATGGAATCCATCAAGAAATGAATGGGTAACTTATTCAGCAACAAGAAAAGTGAGGACTGCATTTCCTCCAAAAGAATATTGCCCTTTATGTCCTGGGGCAGAATTAAACTTTCCAACTGAAATACCTTTTAAAAATTTTGAGGTTGCAATATTTCCAAATAGGTGGGCTAGTTTTAACACAAATGATGTTAATACATCTATTGAAGGTTTAGATGTAAAACCCTCTAATGGTGAATGTGAAGTGGTAGTATATTCTTCAAATCATTTAGATACAATTGCCCAAATGCCTTTAAAAAGAATAGAACTACTTTTTAGTGCATGGTCTGATCGGTATATGCAATTACTCAGTCGTCAAGATATAGAGTATGTCATGCCTTTTGAAAATAGAGGGGAAGAATGTGGTGTTACTCTTCATCATCCTCATGGTCAAATTTATGCTTTTCCTTTTGTACCTCCTGTTATTAAAAAAGAAGTTGATGTTTTTAATAAAGAAAATTTCATTTTAAAATTAATGAAAGATTTAGAAAAAAAATATTTTGTTTATCAAGATGAAAATGTCATTGCAGCCGTACCTCCGTTTGCAAGATATGCCTATGAAATATGGATTATCCCAAAAAGACAACTTGCAGGTCCTTGGCAATTTACAGATCAAGAATATAATTCTTTTGCTAAAGCTCTACAAAAAGTAGTTAAAGGATATGATAATTTTCTAGGAAGAAGGTGTCCTTATATTATGGGTTTGCATGCAGCTCCAAATCTTGAAGATACAAATTTTCATTTTCATATGGAATTTTATCCACCTTTAAGACATGGAAATAAACCAAAAATTTTAGCAGGTTCTGAATCTATGGCAGGCGTTTTTATAATGGATGTTTTGCCTGAGGAGACTGCTATAGAACTGAGAAAATATATGTTATGAAATCAATTGAAGAAAAAATAAATTTTTTTAAGGAAAATTTAGAATTATTTGATGATGATATGGATAAATATAAATATTTACTTGATCAAGCAAAGGGTGCTAAAAAATTTCCTGAGGAATTTAGGCAGGAAAGTTTTAAAGTAGATGGATGTCAAGCTCAAGTTTGGCTTGTTCCATTTATTGAAGAAGAGAAACTATATTTTCACTATGATTCTGATGCGTTTATTTCAAAAGGTATGGTCACAATACTTTGTGAAATTTATGGAGGGAGAAAACCAAATGAAATTATCAAAGCAAATTTTGAACTTTTATCAGCCTTAGATTTAGATACTTTGCTAACCCCTGGTAGAAGAAATGGCGTACACTCAATGTTAATGAAGATAAAAGAATACGGACATGTCTACAATAAGTCGAAATAATAATTTCAAATAAATATTTATTCTCTTTTATAATTTTTCCTATATCAGTTTTTTAAAAATATGATTCAAAAGAAAAATATCAAAATAAATCCAAGTTTATTTAGCTTCATCAATAATGAGGTATTAAATGATTTAAATATTATTCAAGAGAAGTTCTGGCATGGATTTTCAGATATTGTTGATATCTATTATAAAAAAAATAATGATCTTTTAGATAAACGGAAAAGTTTACAATTTAAAATCAATGATTGGCATGTTGCTAATAGAGCAAAAGATATTGACTTAAATGAATATAAAAAATTTTTAAAAGAAATAAATTATATTGTTGAGGAAGGGCCAGCATTTAAAATCACAACATCAAATGTTGATAAAGAAATTGCCACTATATGTGGACCACAACTTGTTGTGCCTATTACAAATTCAAGATTTGCTCTTAATGCCGTTAATGCAAGGTGGGGAAGTTTATATGATGCTCTATATGGAACTGATGCATTAGGAGATTTACCTGAGAGCAATTCTTATAATCCTGAAAGAGGTAAGAGAGTTGTTGCATTTGCAAAATCGCATTTAGATAAATTTGCACCTCTTCAAAACACTAAATGGCATGAAGTTATTAAGATTAAATTGATTGAAAATAAAATTGTTTTAACTAGCTCAAATAATTCTGATGTTAATTTAATAAATAATAATCAAATAATTGGTTGGAGAGTTGATCAGGACTCAGAGTTGTCAGAATTAATTTTATTTAAAAATAATCTCCATTGTAGAATTTTAATAAATGCTAATGATACAATCGGAAAAAATGATCATGCTAATATTTCTGATATTTTAGTTGAATCTGCAATCTCTACTATTCTTGATTGTGAAGATAGTGTAGCAACTGTTGATGCAGACGATAAAATTTTAGCATATAGAAATTGGCTAGGGCTAATAAAAGGAGATCTAGAGGTAGAATTTAAAAAAAATAATCAAGTTATTAAAAGAAAATTAAATAAAGACATAAAATTTACTACAAATAAAGGGGTTGAAGATTTTTTAAAAAGCCGTTCTTTAATGTTAATTAGGAATGTAGGTCACCTAATGACAACTCCTGCAATTTTGACAATAGATAATCAAGAAATTGGTGAAGGTATTATGGATGCTGTTATTACTTCTCTAATTGCAACGTATGATTTCACAAAACAAAATAACAAAAACTCAGAATACAGATCTATTTATATAGTGAAACCAAAAATGCATGGTCCTGAAGAAGTACAATTTACTGATCAACTTTTTTCTGAAGTAGAAAAACTTTTAAATTTACCAAATAGTACAATAAAAATTGGTATTATGGATGAAGAGAGAAGAACAAGTGTTAACTTAAAAGAATGTATACGTGCAGCAAAATCAAGAGTAGCTTTTATTAATACAGGATTTTTAGATAGAACAGGTGATGAAATACATACTGCTATGCAAGCTGGTTCTTTTTTAAAAAAAACTGATATGAAAAATGCTCCTTGGATTTCATCTTATGAGAATAGAAATGTCCAAATTGGTTTACAATGCGGCCTGCAAGGTAAAGCTCAAATAGGTAAAGGAATGTGGGCTATGCCAGATTTAATGGCTGAAATGATTAAGCAAAAAATTGGTCACCCTCAATCAGGAGCTAACTGTGCATGGGTACCAAGTCCAACTGCTGCAACTCTTCATGCTCTTCACTATCACGAAATAGATGTTAAGGAAGTTCAAGAAGACATTATTAGATCTAAAGCAACTGACACTCTTGATGATTTATTAACTTTACCTTTACTAAAAGGTGCAAATTTATCAGTAGATGAAGTTTCTCAAGAGGTTGATAACAATGTACAAGGAATATTAGGTTATGTGGTTCGTTGGGTAGATCAAGGAATAGGTTGTTCAAAAGTGCCAGATATAAATAATATCGGCTTAATGGAAGATAGAGCAACGTGCAGAATTTCATCTCAGGCTCTAGCAAATTGGATAGAACATGGAATTGTGTCTAAAGATCAAGTTTTAAGAGCGTTTAATAAAATGGCAAAGGTAGTAGATGGACAAAACTCAAATAACAAAAATTATATTCCCATGAGTGATAATAAAAATTCTATTGCTTTTAAAGCAGCTAAAGAACTTGTTTTTGATGGAATAAAACAACCTTCAGGTTATACAGAACCAATTCTTCATAAAAGAAGATTAGAATTTAAATTACAAAATAATTAAGATAAAATAACTAGAAATATGGTTGAAGAAAAAAAACAATTTTACATAAATGGGAAATGGGTAGATCCTATTAACCAAAATGAATTAGAGGTTGTGGATCCTTCTAATGAAGAAGTTTGCGCTATAATTTCTTTGGGAGATTCAGAAGATACAAACTTAGCTGTTGAATCTGCAAAAAAAGCTTTTCCTATATGGAGTAGCACTTCAAAAGAGGAAAGAATAAAACTCCTTAAAAATCTTCACGAAATTTATAAATCTAGATGGAATCAAATGGCTAAGTCAATTTCTATTGAAATGGGCTCTCCTATAGACTGGTCAATTGAAGAGCAAAGTGCTTCAGGTGCTAACCATATAAAAAATTTCATTAAAACTTTAACAAACTTTGAATTTGAATCTGCCTTTGATTCAGAATCTAATAATCATATTATCTATGAGCCCATTGGGGTATGTGCATTAATTACACCATGGAATTGGCCTATTAATCAGATTACTTTAAAAGTTATTCCTGCTTTAGCTGCTGGATGCACAATGATTTTAAAACCTTCAGAAATTGCACCTTTATCTGCAATAGTATTTGCAGAGATGATTCACGATGCAGGTTTTCCACCAGGTGTTTTTAATCTAGTTAATGGAAATGGTGAAGGTGTAGGAACTCAATTGTCTAAACATCCTAATATTGATATGATTTCTTTTACTGGTTCTACAAGAGCAGGAAAATTAATTTCAAAAAATTCTGCTGATACTATTAAAAGAGTTTGTTTAGAACTAGGAGGAAAAGGGGGTAATATAGTTTTTGCAGATTCTGATCCGGATGCAATTAAAAGAGGTATCAAACATGTCATGGGAAATTCAGGTCAATCATGTAACCATCCCACTCGCATGCTTGTTGAAAAATCTATTTACAATAGAGCTGTTAAAGAAGCAATAGAGGAAGCTGAGAGTACTAAAGTCGATATCTCTTCAAAAAAAGGAGATCATATTGGGCCTGTTGTTTCAAAAATACAATATGATAAAATTCAAAATTTAATTCAAAGTGGTATTGATGAAGGAGCTAATTTAGTTGCAGGAGGTTTAAACAGACCAGAAGGCTTAAACAAAGGTTATTTTGTTAAACCGACTATTTTTACAGATGTCACAAATAATATGAAAATAGCTAGAGAAGAAATATTTGGTCCAGTTGTTTCTATAATACCTTTCGAAACTGAGGAAGAAGCAATTAGTATTACAAATGACACAGATTATGGATTAACTAATTATGTACAAACACAAGACAAAGAAAAAGCAAAGAGAGTAGCTAAACAACTTAGATCAGGAGGTGTAGAAATTAACGGTTTTGGGGTTTCAGGAGGTACGCCTTTTGGAGGATTTAAACAATCTGGTAATGGTCGTGAAGGTGGTAAATGGGGACTTGAAGAATATTTGGAAGTAAAAGCTATTAGCGGATGGAAATAAAGAATTTTTTTGTCAACTTTTCAAATAAATAAACTAACACCAAATATAGGGGCTGAGATAGTTGAAAAAAACATATTCGATAATTTAACAACAACTGTTTGTGATAAAATTTATGATGCATTAATTGAGAACAAAGTTATTTTTTTCCGCAATCAAAAAATAACAAACACTGAACATATTAATTTTGCAAAAAGTTTTGGTGAAATTGAACCACCTCATCCTGTATACCCGCATGTAGATCAGCACCCTGAAATTGTACTATTAGAAAATGATGAAAAAAGACCCCCTGATACAGATGTTTGGCATACCGATGTTACATTCAAGCCCAATCCTCCTTTTGCTTCAATTTTGTATAGCAAAATAATTCCTTCAAATGGAGGAGATACATTATGGTCTTGCTTATCATCAATTTATGATGCGTTGCCAAATGAATTAAAAAATTATTTAGAAAATTTAAATGCAGTACATGACATGGGCGACTTTAGAAATACGTTTGCAAATAAAGAATCTACTGGATCTGCTGAAAAATTAAACGAGGGTTTTATAAAATTTGGAAGTTCGATACATCCAGTTATAAAAACACACCCTGTGACTAAAAGAAAATTAATTTATGTGAATCCAGGATTCACTAACCATATTTTAGGATTGAATGCTGCAGACTCAAATAACTTACTAAATTATCTATTTACATTCATGAATAAACCAGAATTTCAAATACGCTTTAAATGGACAGAAAATACAATTGCAATTTGGGACAATAGGTGCACCATGCACTATGCTATAGGAGATTATATGCCTAATCATAGAAAAATGCATCGGGTGACAGTTTTAAATGATAAAAGAAAACAATCTAATTTTTAAAAAATTATTCTTCAAATCCCTCTAGAATATTTACAGTGTTTATCCCTATTTCATTGATAGCATACCCACCCTCCATAACAAAGAGTGTTGGAAGATTCAAAGTAGCTATTTTTCTACCAACATCAAAATAGTCATCACTTTTTAATTTAAAAAAACTAATTGGATCATTTTCAAAAGTATCTACGCCTAATGATATCAAAAGAGCATCTGGATTATAACTTTTAACTTTGTTTATTGCCTTATCTAGTGATGTTTTCCATTCAATATATGAAGTATTTGGAGGCATAGGATAGTTTAAATTATATCCTGCGCCCGCACCTATTCCGTTTTCATCAGCATATCCTAAAAAATGTGGAAATGCTTCAATTGGATCGCCATGCAAAGAAATAAAAAAAACATCAGAGCGATCATAAAAAATTTTTTGTGTTCCGTTTCCATGATGAAAATCAATATCAAGAATTAAAATTTTATCGGCACCTTTTTCTAATAATTTTTCAGCTGCGATTGCAATATTATTAAAAAAACAATAACCACCATATTGGTCTTTTGAAGCATGGTGGCCTGGTGGTCGACAAAGTGCAAAAATACTTTTATCTTTTTCTAAAATATTTGCTGCTGTTAAAGCAACGTTAACTGATTCATATGCTGCCTCTATTGTTCCTTTACTAATCGATGTTTCATTAGCAAGACAATAATACCCAAGCTTTCCTTCAATGTTATTTGGAATAATTTGTGAATTCATTGAACGGCTCGGCCAAACAGAAGGGATAGCTTCTCCTTTGAAACCTTCTTTTGTCCATTCGTTCCATGCACTTTCTAAAAACTTAACATATTTTTTATCATGAACTTTATAAATTATTTCTAAATTCTGATTAATAGGCTCTATAATAGGTCCAAGTTTTCGTTTCGATATTTCAGCTAAAATATATTCTATTCTTTCAGGACACTCGAATGGTCTTACTAATTCTCCACCTGATAGCTCAGTAATGGAATTTCGCAGAGTATGCTTTTTAGAATAAACAGTTTTCATTAAAAATTATTAGCCTATAAATATGCAAAAATCAGAAAAACTAAACTCAAAAAATTCCGTTTTTCTTGATAAAATTAATAATATCTTACTTTTTTAAAAAAAATAAGTATCATTAACAATTATACCAAAGGAGGTTTTTATGAATAATAAATGGACTTGGGTTGTAGCAGCTGTAGTTGTAATTGTGATACTGTATTTTGTATTCTCTTAAAACTTGTTTTTTTAACCTCTCTTTTAAATCAAAGAGAGGTTAATTTAAAAAGATTTTAGGTATTTAAATTTCCTTGAATTAAATTACTCTATATTTATTTTAAAAACTCTCATCCAAACACTAAAAAAAATAAATCTAAAAACTATATCGTTAAATCCAATTTCCTTTTTCATTGTTTGTTTTATATATTCTAGCGTAGTTTCATTGAAAAAACCTTTAGAGTCATCTATCATACTATTGATATATTTTTTGATCTTTATATTTTGCTCTTCACTTGTTAACCATTTTTTTGAAGCCACTTCAAACCCTATCTTATCTATACGATTATAAATTTTAATAGGTAAAAAATTTTTACAAGACTTTCTTAAAATGTATTTAGTTATTCCATCATTAATTTTATTTTCATCAGAAATAGAAAGACAATATTCTACTAACTCATGATCTAGATATGGAACTCTTACTTCTAAAGAATGTTGCATTGAAGCTCTATCAGCATATCTTAATAATTTTGGTAACATAGAATATTTAATTTGGTGAATAGATAAATTTTTTATTCCAATTAATTTTTCTCGTTCAATATTTTTATTTAACTTATAATATTTTGTTTTTTTTAAACAAAATAAAGTATTTAAACTTTTCTTAAAATTATTTTTAATTTTATAATAAAAATCTGGAAGAAATTTACTTATTATTTCTTTAATAAGAAAGATATAACTGTAATTATGAATTTTTTTTATTTTATAAAATTCTCTTAAAAATCTAAAAATTTTAAATCTAGATATAAGATATAACAAATATGAGGAGAAATAATTATGGTATCCTCCAAAAACTTCATCTGCTCCTTGTCCTGATATAGTGACTTTAAATTTATTCATTGAAATCATATTGTAAACAGACCATTCAGAGTAAATCGTACTATCACATGGCGGTTCATCTAATGACCAAATGATTCTATCCAATTCATCTAAAAAATTTTCAAGTTTTGGAATTCTTGAATGATTAATAATATTATTAGAATTAATCAAAATTTCATCAACCCATTTTTTCTCATCTATATTTTTATCATCTGAGAATATTGAGAAAGTGTTTAAAATATTATTAGTATTATTTTTACTTCTTTCCATTACTAAAATCGTTGAATCAATACCGCCAGATAAACAGTAACTGATTGGTACATCAGAAATATTATGTTCTCTATTTGATTGATGAATTAATTCTAACAATTTATTTTTATCAATTTTAGAATTATTTTTATTTTTAATATTTTTTTCTAAATCGTACCATTTTGTAAATTCTAATTCATTATTTATAGTTTTGCTTTCAGGATTAAATGAAAATTTAAAATAATACCCTGCAGGACATTGAAATACACCTTTAAACAATGTTTCATTTGTATGGTCAGTTTGAGCATACATTATATAGTCATATGCTCTGTCAATATTTAGGATTGATTTCCACTCACTTAATGAAAAAAATTGCTTAATTTCTGAAGCAATATAAATATTATTAAATCTATCAAAAAAATAATATAGTGGTTTTATTCCGAATCTATCCCTACAAGCAATAATTATATTTAACTTTAAATCTAAAAGAATAAATGACCACATGCCTTTTAATCTTTTAAAAGAATCTGCTCCATATTTTTGGTACATATTTAATATTACTTCTGTATCGCTATTAGAATTAAATTTCATTCCACTGTTTAAAAGTTCTAATCTTAATTCATCAAAATTATATATTTCACCATTAAAAACTATAACATAGTTACTATTATATGAAGTCATTGGTTGGTGAGCAGAGGTTGACAAATCAATTATAGACAATCTTCTATGTCCAAGTATAATTTCTGGTGTTTCACAAATTTCATTTTTTTCATCATAACTAATATGATTAAAAATTTTATCCTTAGATTCAATATCTATTACATCTTTAGGTGTACTATCTCCAAAATAATATTTTTTTTTATTTTCCTTATTTGCTAATTCAAAATAACCTTCATCATCTGGACCCCTATGAGATATTGAATTGTTCATTTTTTGAATCTCAACTTTAAAATTAAGATTATTTTTTTTATTTTTTTTATTTACTATTATTGCAGAAAATCCACACATTATATTATTTTTTTAGGTTACTAATTTTATCAATTAGTTCATCAACTACTATATAGTTACCGTTTGGACTTACGTGACAATAGTCAATATAAATATGCGTGTCATCATACTCATTAAATACATTAGTAAAGTTGTAAAAGTTAATATTTTCATCTTTTACATATTTTAGAATTAATGGATAAACTGCCAAAAATTGTTTTCTTAATTCTATTAAATCATTTGTAGCAAGATTTAAATGGTCTGATTTTGAATTTCCAAGAAATATAACAGGTTGGAGTATTGCAACAAAAGTATCATCGTGAGCACTTGCTAATAAATCAGCTTTTTTCCAAACATTTACTAGATTTTTAGCTACATTAATAGCTTTAGTTTCATTTTCATGACAATCATAGTAAAGGGACTGACTTTCATTATTTATATCATAATTCAAATTTTGATATCTTCGATTTAAAGATTTAATAAAATGAGAAATTTGAAAAAAAGTTTGTTTAAAAGAATATTTTTCTTCTGGTCTCGTTTTTAAATCCATTTCATCTTGAATCAACTTTTCAAGAACTGTTTTATTTAAATCATTTCCTAATTCAGATCTACAAAAATTTGTAACATCATTAATCCCATCATAAAAAATAATCAAATTATTTATATTTGATTCTGTATTATAAAGATTAAAAAGTTTTTCATAAGATTGTCTTGAAACGTAATTTAAATTTCCATAATTATTTGTATAATAGTTTGATTTTTTTGCGAATAATGAAGGAATAGTATTAGAATCATCTGCACCTGTTCCAAAAATTGTAGACCCACCAAAGAAAGAAATAAAAGTATCTTTGTTAGCATTTTCCAAATTAATAGTTTTTCTCTTACCATTTATAATATTAATATACCTACCTTCGTAATCATCAAATTTCCAAATTGTGTAATCCTGATAAGATGTCATTAGATTATTCTCTTCTACAAAATATTCTTTAGCCCATTTATACTCTCGATAATTTGGAAGAGTAAAACGTTTGTCTTCTAAATTTATATCATCTGATAAAAATAATTTTTGTGAAGAATTATACAAAAAATAACTCAAAGGAGGAATAAGTAGAACAAAGCCTAAAATTGAAAAAAAAATAACCAAATTTATTATTATTACTTTTAATATTTTTTTCATTTAAAATTAATATTCTATAACTTTTAGAAATATATTAATTAAATATAAAATCAACTTTCCTAATAAAAATAGGAAATTTCTATTAATAAAATATTATTTTTGATACTGATATATCAGAAAAAAAATCCCTTCCATAAGCAACTATACCAAAGGTTCTAATATCATTACCATCTAAAGATTTGTTTAAAAATCTATGCTTAAATTTGACAAAGGGTAAATCAATTATTTTCCAATCATTACTAGCAATAAAAGTATCATAAAAAAAATCACGGTAAGAAAGAGTTTCACTGGTTCTAATAAATATGTGATAAGTTTCCCCATTACCTCTAGTATAAAGACGAACACCTTTAAGGTTTTTATTATTATCAATTAAATTAACAAAAGATAATGTTGAACGTAATTGAATGAAACCTCCATTATTAGCCGTACTTACATTACCAATAAGTCTTGCAAATAACATATCTCCATCTTTTTCAAGGAAAGCTTGACCATTAGATATTCCGCCCATTGTTTGATCACTTATAAATTGCCAGTTCTTTACATTTTCTTCAGTAAAAGATATCTGAATTTCTTTTTCTTTAGCAAAAATAATCGTTGTGAAACTTAATAATAAAATAAGTAAAGCTTTAGCCATTAGAGTCAAATAAGATTTAAATTAAAAAAAGATAATATCAGTTTAAAGTATTAATTTAATTTTTTAATGAATTATTGAGAAGAAATAAAGGAGTCCACAAATTATTTTCAAGAAAAGATGAATTTACATTAGAGGCTTGAATTATTAGTAAATCTCTTCTTTCCATAGTATATTCAGTTGAGAAAACAATGGGCTCATTATTTACAAAACTTGGCGGAACTTCTATTACTGCTGAATTTAAATCATTATTTAATCTAATAACTAAATTACTATCTGTTAAAGAAAGTTCCTGAAAAGTTTCATTATATACATAATTTTTTAAACTCTCATATAAATCAGCACTAATTGTGGCATCTACATAAACCCAATTTTTATCTTTAGATAAATATGCAACAAATCCAATAAGACTATTATTAGCATTATTAAAAATATCATAGTTATTAACAACAGGTACAGTCACTTGTGCAGTAGCATAACTCATAAAATCTTCTCCAACTGCACAACCGGTATTTTTAAATTCAAAAAAATACGTAGATATCATTCTACTAGCTTCATCAGTCTCACAATCAGATACTTGGTATGCAACTTCCATTGGTAAATTAAATTGTTTACTCTCTTCTGTATTTGCTAAATCAATTAAATCTGAAGTATAAAGATCGCCAGTAAAATCAATTTTACAACCACTAAGAAAGGTAATTAAAATAATTACTATTAAAAATTTAATTGAAACTAACATTAATTATTCAAATATTAATATATTTTCTAAAAAGTAAATTTATTTATCTCCAGTTTTTATTGATTCTTGCAAAGAGGAAGATGAATTATTTTCACTTTGTTTTATTTCTTTTTTTATTGGTTGAATTTTGTCAGACATTTTTATTTCTCCACTTAATTTTCCACCAAGTTTAATTTGCATATTTTGATACTCAATACATCCTGTAGCGTTACCTTCCGCTTGAATTGTTAGTGTTCCAGAAGCTTTGAGATCTCCATCAAAGTCACCCCATATATCGGCATTATGAGTTTCAATATTTCCTTTACATTTACCAGTTGTACCAATTACAACATTGTCTGTCTTCATAGTTACGTCCGCCTCACCATCAATCTGTACCTCATCTGCTTTTTTAATTTCACCAGTAATTGAGACTCCATTTCCAATCACAACCTTAGCATCACCTTTTGCAGGTCTAAATACATCAGTTATACTATTTCCTTCAGAATTATTTTCTTTTTTCTTTTCAAACATTTTGCTCCTCCATTATGTTTTTTTATGCAGATCATATACTGCCAAAGTTTTGATAGAGTAGGTTACTGCAACTACTATTAACATTATACTTAATATAGATTAATAAAAATAACTAGTATATTTTGAGAACAAATTATTAATTAACTAATATTTTTAAAAACATTATATGTTTTTCTAGCTATTTTATATAAATTGGAATCATAGTGTACGTATTTCCTAAAAATTTGACTAGTTTTTTGTTCAAAATATTCTCTCAGCCATTCTCCTTCTGACCTTAACCTATATTCTTTTATATATTTTTTATACTCTGTCTTAGTAAAAATTCTTCCGTTATCAGCATATTTTGCAACTATAGGAGTAAAATCTACATCATACAAAGAATTAATACCTTTTCCATGAAATGTTGTTTTCATAAAGTTTCCTATAAGCAAATCATCAAAAATTTCATAATTAATTGCTTTCATCAAACTATTTTTCGGAACTTCAAAGGTAATACCTTTTTTTATATTCTTATTTATCCAAAAATTATTATCTTTATTGCCAACTTTAAAATTCAAAAAACCAATATTATCCTTTAGTAAATCTAATCTTAAAAAATAATTTTGAATTTTTATAAAATCATCTTTAGACAATTCATCAGACCATAAATCTCCGTATTTTTCAGGAGCAGCAATTAGTTCATCATTTTCTTTGAGCTTTAAAGTATTGGTTTCATTATTTATACAATCTATATAAGAAAAAGGTTTTATATAATTTAAATTATTAAAATCAAATTTGTTTTCATATGCATCTAATGGAGTTGTATATTTTTCTGCCCATTCAGAATCAATTCTTGCATATTTATGAAAAGAACTAAATGGAATAACATTATTAGCTCCAAGAGATTTAGCTCTTTCAGATAGTATTACGCCAACAGGAAATTTATAAGCTGCCGAAGGTTCTATTCTCTCTCCTTCTTCATTAAAAATATTAATCATATCTGCATCTCCATAACCTGATAGAGCTAGCAAATAAACATCACTAAATTGTTTAGAAATTTTTTTTATAAATGATCTACAATTCCTTATTGTAGCATCATTTGTATTAATAAAAAGTTTGTTGTTTATATTTAATAACAAAATTGAATCTTGATTATAATCTGCAATTGACATTACAGAAATTTTTTCACTTAGTTTAGTCCATAATCTATCTTTTAAAATGTGTGCATCATAATTTACACTTTTAAGCCATTTGTAAATTCTTGCACCAACATGATCTGGCAATAAAATCTTTTTATTCTTAAATTTTTTTATTGAATGAGGGTTAAGATGATCAGGATGACCATGGGTAAAAAATATATATTTAAAATTAAATATATCTTTTTCAATTTCTTTTGGAATATCAAATTTCAAACTCCAACTACCAAAATACGCTTCATGATAACTTAACCAGGTATCTGTTGCAATTATTGGCAATTTATCATAGGCTATTAAGGTTGCATTACCTATAGTTTGTAAACCAATTTTTTGCATTTATTATATTTTAAATAATTTTTTAGTCATGTTATATAATTTGCTTTAAGTACTATTAACAATTTGAAGATAAGACACAAATTTAAATTTTAAAAAGCTTTTAGAACCCTCTTCAATTAATTAATTTATGGTTTAACGGTTATTAATTTTTCATCAATCCATGAGGTTATTCCACTTTTTGCGTTATAAATAATATTATCAAATTTTTTTATTTCCATCATTTTAGCAATTATCTTAGTTCTTCTTCCAGTTCTGCAAATTAAG
>MDTE01130267.1_pt1 | contig 31481 bp, 31 predicted proteins | sample 811231 | NCBI WGS metagenome assembly MDTE01 (sample SAMN05326651, study PRJNA326480) | marine metagenome | isolation source: seawater | place: Indian Ocean: Red Sea | collected 2010 | reverse complement strand
TATGTGTACCAGCCATTAGTAGGGCATGAAGATCAATTCCGCTGGTCACAGGAAAGTCGGGAAACAATTCTTAAAGATTATAATTTATCGGATATGTTTATCTAGCCGATCAGTCCAACTCGCAAATTACGGGGGTGTGGTCAGAGGCCTTTTTCCAACCACGCGGGGTAGGGTCGATTTTGCAGGATTTTAGTCTATCTGTGGCCTGTGGTGACAATAAGAAATGATCTATGCGGAGCCCGCGATCTGACTCAAAAGCGCGACCCTGGTAATCCCAAAATGTATAATTTTCTGGATCACTATTAAGAGCTCTGAAGGCTTCGGTGTAGCCTAGGTAAATTATTTCACGAAATTTTTCACGGGATTCGGGCTTGCATAATGCATCGCCCTCCCAGGCTTTGGGGTCATAAACGTCTTCGTCCGCTGGGATTATGTTATAGTCCCCACCTAGAACGATGGGTTCTTCATAAGAAAGGAGGGTCATTGCATGGTCTTTAAGGCGAGACATCCAGGATAGCTTGTAGGGGAATTTAGGCGAGTCGACAGGGTTACCGTTAGGTAGATATATGGAGCTAACCCGTACGCCTAACGATCCCGCATCTACCCAGGCTTCAATGTAACGAGCTTGATCATCAGAGTCATCGCCAGGCAGTCCAGACCGAACATCTTCCAGTGGGTATTTGGACAATATAGCCACCCCATTATAGGATTTTTGCCCTGAGACGGCGCAATTATAGCCTAAATCTTCTATTTCTAATGTGGGGAAACCATCGGAAATTGTTTTTATTTCCTGCAAAAGTAGAACGTCTGGCTGATTTTTCGAGAGCCATTTTGATACGCTCGGCAAACGGGCTCGGATGGAGTTAACGTTCCAAGTAGCTATGATCATTGGTTTTCACGTGCCTAATAATCGCAACAAATGCCCTGTTGAGCGCTCAACAGGAGCCGCTGCTGGATCAGTTAAGATCTAACCAACAGAGAATGAGGTGCCACACCCACACATAGCAGTGGCGTTTGGATTTTTAACCACAAAATTTGACCCGGCAATATCCTCGTGCCAGTCAATTTCCGAATCCTTCAGCAGGGCAACAGACATTAGGTCTATAACCAGGGAGGCTCCATTCCTTTCAATTCGGCAGTCACTTGCTTTTTGTTCTTTGTCTAGCGAAAAGGCATATTGGAACCCTGAGCAGCCTCCCCCGGAGACTGAGAGTCTGAGGGCTGTGGCACCTTCCTCGCGTTCCATTAGGTGAAGTATCCTCCCCGCTGCACTGTCTGTGAGGGAGAGGCCCCAATCTTCAGGATTAACTGATTTAGCGTTGGCCATATTGTGTACGCTCATGGTAAAAGGTTGGCATTCATGTCTATATCTAGTGATTGTAGGGATAAAGTCAATCAGTAACCCTTGCCCTAGTATATTAAAGGTGATCTAATTCTCGACCATTTTGAGTTAATATGAGCGATGCTAATTTGGCCCGATATGGGTCTCAGGCAGAAAATTCCCGCGGAAGGCTGCGTCCTGAGCAGGCTAGTCAAACCAGGACAGTTTTTCAACGCGACCGGGACCGCGTGATTCACAGCACTGCGTTTCGGCGGTTGGAGCATAAAACACAGGTTTTTGTGCATCATGAAGGGGATCATTATAGATCTAGGCTGACGCATAGCATTGAAGTTGCCCAAATTGCTCGCTCTATAAGCCGTCAACTGGGCTTAAACGAGGATTTGGCGGAGGCGTTATGTTTGGCTCATGATCTGGGCCACACCCCATTTGGACACGCCGGTGAAGAGGCTCTGAATGGAGCGATGGGCCAGTACGGAGGGTTTGATCATAATGCCCACACGCTGCGTATAGTTACCAAGTTGGAAAAACGATATGGAGATTTTGACGGCCTCAATCTATCTTGGGAGACTCTGGAGGGTATAGTCAAGCACAATGGTCCTCTCGAGAAGCCATTTTGGGAAATTGCCGCCTTTAACAAAGTTTATGATCTTGAATTGAATACCTATGCTGGCCCTGAGGCCCAAGTGGCATCCTTGGCAGATGATATAGCATATAACAACCATGATATGGATGACGCTATAAGAGGTGGTTTAATAAGGTTAAATGATTTATCAGAGATTCCCCTGGTTGGTCCAATAATTCGGGAAATAATGGTAATGTATCCTGATATCGAAGCGGGGCGGGCTGCAAATGAAGTAGTCCGTCGGGTTATCGATAGCATGGTGACGGATTTGATAGATGAGACTAGAAAAAGAGCACATGCCTTAAAACCGGGGAGTGCCCAAGAGGTAAGGGGTTTGGATGTGCCTTTGGTGGCTTTTTCAGAAAGTATGCAGGCAAATCATCTCGTCTTAAAAAATTTTCTGTTCAATCACGTTTATCGTCATCCTCGGGTGAATAGGATGTCCAGCAAAGCCCGCCGGATAGTTGCCAAACTTTTTCAGTTTTTCAACGAAGAACCGGATTGTTTGCCATGTGAATGGAGGCGGGCGACTGACGGGCCTGAGACGGCGAGAACTGCTAAAGTAGTAGGAGACTATGTGGCCGGCATGACCGACCGCTACGCAATGAACGAGTATGCTAAACTGTTTAACGTTTCCATGGAAAGCCAGTGAATATTTTCAATAATTTTCGAGATCATTTATCTCAATGTATCAATAATCTACAAGATAATGGTGAGGTTCCCAGTAACTTGGATTTAATGAATATTACAGTAGAACCTCCAAGAAACCGGGATCATGGCGATGTCTCGACCAACGCTGCCTTGGCATTGGCTCCAGCCCTAAAATCGAAGCCCCGGGAGGTGGCGCAACTGCTTGCCACAGCTCTTTCTGGGCCGCCAGAATTTGAGTCCATCGAAGTGGCTGGCCCAGGATTCTTAAATGTCCGGTATTCTCAGGACTTTTGGCGTGATGTGTTGAGGCATATAGTTGACGTGGGGTCAGAATTTGGTCGTAGTTCTATGGGCAAAAAGAAAAGAATCGTATTGGAGTACGTTTCAGCCAATCCGACCGGACCTCTCCACATCGGTCACGCTAGGGGGGCTATATTCGGGGATACGCTTGCTCGTTTATTAGTTTTTTCGGGGCATGATGTAGATCGGGAGTATTATTGGAATGATGCAGGTGCTCAGGTGGATGAGTTGGCTAGAGCCACTTACTGGCGATACCTCCAGTCTCTTGGCCTTAGCGGATCCCCCAGCCTCCCCGAGGGAGAGAGTGGCATAGAATACAAAGGGGAATACCTAGAAGCTGTGGGTCAAGAGTTGGCTAGCCTGCATAGTTCGAAGTACGTGGACATGATGGAGGGGGAATGGTCTGAAGAGATAAGAGAATTTTCAGTTGATGCGATGAAGAATTTGATACGTGAAGATTTGAAACTGTTGGGTATCGAATTTGACAATGAAATTTCGGAAAAAGAGATATTAGGGAGCGGTGAAGTAGACGAGGTGGTTGCGCAATTGGATCAGAGGAATCTCATCTATCGTGGGCAACTTGAAGCTCCAAAAGGTAATAGCGAGACGTGGGAAAAAAGGGACCAATTGCTTTTCCGAGCTTCCAATTTTGGTGATGAAGTTGACCGGCCCCTGCAAAAGTCTGACGGTTCATGGACATATTTTGCCACTGATATCGCGTACCATTTTCACAAATACCGTCGCGGATTTAAGGATATGATCAATGTTTGGGGAGCTGACCATGGAGGATACGTATCGCGTGTTCAGGCTGCGGTTGATGCGCTTACAGACGGCGTTGGGGATGTTACCGTAGCTCTGTGCCAGATGGTGCGATTACTCGATCAGGGTGAACCCATTAAGATGTCAAAACGGGCGGGGAATTTCGTAACTGTTCGGGATCTAATTGATTCGATGGATAAGAGGGTGGGTGAGGGACAAGGGAAAGACGTGATCCGCTTCATTATGTTGACTAGGAAAAACGATGCTCCGTTGGACTTTGATTTTACAAGGGTGTCGGAGCAGTCTCGGGACAACCCTGTCTTTTATGTACAATATGCGCATGCGCGAATTTGTTCTGTTTTAAGGCGGGCCCAGGAGATAAACATTGAGATGGTCCCAATTAGTTCTGATAATACAGGGTATGTTTTTAATAGTGCTGAGTTGGAGCTTTTGCGGATGCTTGCCGACTGGCCTAGAATTGTTGAGCTTGCCTCGGCCTCTAGGGAACCCCATCGCGTTGTCTTTTACCTAAACGAGCTGGCTTCTGAATTTCATAGTTTGTGGAACCAAGGCAATAGAAATTCTGATACGCGCTTCATTGTGGAAGAAGACTGGGAAGCGACCCGTGCTCGCTTAACGCTTCTTAGTGGAGTTAGAGCAGTGCTGGTTAGTGGCCTTCAGGGTATTGTTGGGGTGCTGCCCCAAGCAGAAATGCTCTGAATGACTAGGAGCAAAAGCTATCAATTTTGGGTGATATCCCTTGCCGTTGTTGGGAGTATGGCTATATTTATGTTTGTCGTATGGCATGCGGCTATAACCCAGCCTGCTTCGGATGATTTGCCTGTAATTACGGGCCCCGCTGGCCCAACCAGAGTAGTTCCAGAACGTCCAGGCGGAATGGAAATTCCGAACCAAACGATGACCGTATTTGAGACTTTCCAAGAAAATTCAATCGAGCCACCCGATATCGCTAATTTGGACAACCAGGAAGCATCGGGGATTAAACTGCGAGAGCATTTGGGCTCAAACCAGGAAGAAGTGAAGGCTGATAAAGACACCGACGTGACCGACGGAGGACAGGAAGCAAAGTCGTCCAGTGTGGAGCGCCAAGACACACCTGGCACCGAGGGTAGTTTTTTTATGGCTCAGTTGGGATCTTTTGGTTCCTTGGAAGGTGCTGAAAAGGGTTGGGAGTATGTACGGGGGATGCAAGAGGGCATAATGGGAGGATTGACGCCGGTAATCAGTAAGGTTGATTTAGGAGAGGTGGGAATATTTTATCGTTTGCGGACTAAGCTAATAGGGGGGAGGCAAAACGCAGAAAATTTTTGTGAGGTAATGTTGAAGTCTAGCATTGAATGTATGGTTGTGGACCCCTGATATGCACTGTGCTCCCATTATTTTTGGTTGTTCAGGGACTGTGTTGTCGGAAGAAGAGATCAATTTTTTTTCTTCTGTTAGTCCGTTCGGGTTCATCCTATTTGACCGAAATATCAATGAACCACAGCAACTCCGAAAACTGACCAACGAACTACGCGAAGTTGTAAATCGTCCTCACCTGCCCATCTTGATAGACCAAGAAGGGGGACGTGTGGCGCGTTTAGGACCTCCTAATTGGCCAACTACCCTGTCGGCTCGAGCTCTAGTAGCGAAATTTGTGAACCAACCTGAGTTAGCGGTGCGGGCCATTCGCTTAAATAGCCGGTTAATAGCTCATGATTTAATAATTTCTGGGATTTCCGTGGCATGCATGCCGGTTCTTGATCTTATTATCCCGGGTGGGCATGAGGTTATTGGTGATAGAGCTTACAGCGCCGATCCGCATCAAGTAAGTCAATATGGTCGTGCAGCTTGTGAGGGGTTACTGGAGTGCGGTGTACTTCCGATTATTAAGCATATCCCGGGTCATGGCCGGTCGAGCGTGGATAGCCATGTGGCACTATCTAGGGTTGATACAAGTATTGAAACATTGGTTATGGCTGACTTTCTTCCATTCCGGGAGCTTCGTGAGATGCCAATGGCTATGACGGCGCACATCATTTATTCGGAAGTTGATCCGGTCTTGCCTGCTACCTTCTCTTCCGAGGTTATTGGGACGGTGATCCGTAATGGCATAGCTTTTGAAGGTCTACTTATTACCGATGATATTGGCATGGGGGCATTGTCAGGAAACTTAGGTGACCGAGCAGCTAGGGCTTTGGAGGCAGGTTGCGATGTCATTTTACATTGTAGTGGAGATCTATCAGAAATGGAGGAGGTTGTATCAGCGGTCCCCGCGATGACAAGTGACTCCTTGGATCGGGCACTTCGCTGCGAGGCTATGCTGTGGGATGAAATGCCTCTGTTTGACAACTCCGCCGACCGTCGAGAGTTGATTAAATTGCTACAATCATAGGTGATCTTAATTTTGGAAATAGCCTACTTGCTCTCAGTTTGGGTTGTTCCTGTGTTATTGGCAATAACGATGCACGAGGCAGCGCATGGCTATGTGGCGTGGAGATTAGGTGATCCGACCGCTATGAGGGCCGGGCGAGTAACTGCTAATCCACTGAAGCACATTGATCCGGTTGGTACACTTTTATTACCTGGTTTGTTGCTGCTGGTTCGAGCCCCATTTCTTTTTGGTTTTGCAAAGCCAGTACCAGTTGATTTTTCAAAATTGCGCAAGCCAAAAAGGGACATGGTGTTGGTGGCAATCGCTGGTCCCGCCAGTAACCTTTTATTGGCAATATTATCTGCATTATTAATTGGCCTAGAAAGTATTTTACCCGCCTCCGCGGGTCTTTGGTTGGTGAGTAATCTTGAAAATTCTATCATTATTAATCTTTTGCTTGCGATTTTTAATTTAATCCCTCTACCCCCGCTAGACGGGGGGCGAGTTGCGGTTGGTTTATTGCCGAGATCACTCGGGTGGAGGTTAGCCAAACTAGAAAAGTTTGGTCTATTTATCTTGCTCGGTTTGCTTTTTATTGTTCCAATGCTGATGAAAGAGATAGGGGTTGTGTTTGATCCTCTTCATTGGCTTTTGATCGTGCCGGTACAGGGCCTATTTGATTTACTGAGGGGGATTATTGGGGTTCCGTAGATGGTATGAGTGACTTCAATTCTGATCTTATAGATGAAGATGTCCCGGGTTCAGGTGAAGCGCAATTGGTGCTTAATCTTGATGGCTTTGAAGGGCCAATAGATCTTTTGCTGAGTTTGGCTAGAGACCAGAAAGTGGATCTTGCAAAAATTTCGATTCTGGCACTTGCGGATCAATATCTGACATATATTCGTAATGCCCGCTTGCTGAGACTCGAGTTGGCTTCAGATTATTTAGTTATGGCCGCGTGGCTGACTTTTATGAAATCGCGACTTTTGTTGCCGAAGGAAGACGCTCAAGAGGAAGAAAGCGCAGAAGTGCTAGCGGAGGCTCTCGCCCGGCAACTGCGCCGTCTAGATGCGATGAGAGACGCTGGGCAACGTCTCTTTGCACTTAATATCTTAGGACGAGACGTTTTTTATCGTGGGGATCCGGAAGAAATGAAGTTAGTATACCGACCTTTTTATGAGACTTCTCTTCATGAATTGCTGGCCTCTTATACTGCCCATAAACGTCGAGGAGTTCTCTCCAAGATGTCCATTGAACCGAGCTCTATTTTTTCCGTTGAAGCGGCGGTGCAAAGACTTTCAAGGCTTCTAGGTCAAACGCTTAAGTGGCAAAATCTTAAAGAATTTTTGCCTGTTGATCTTCTAGATAACCTTGTTGCCAGGTCAGCTTTAGCTTCAACCTTTGCAGCCTCTTTGGAGCTTGCCAAAGAAGGGAAAATAGAGATGCAACAATCAGCAAAGTTTGGTCCAATCTATGTTCGCAAAAGGCAATCAAGATCTGAATAAAAATGGATGATAAAAATAGAGATCTGCGGGTAGTGGAGGCATTATTATTTGCTTCGAAAGGTCCCTTATCTGAGCTTCAATTGGCGGAGTATTTAGATAGCGGGACGGACCTTAGGGCTATTATTGAGACGCTTTGTGGGGAGTACCGGGATCGAGGCATCAATCTCATCCAAGTCGCTGGTGGTTGGGCATTTCGGACTTCTTCGGATTTATCGCATGTCCTGCATCGTGAGGCCGATGTGGAAAGAAAGCTCTCGCGGGCGGCTATAGAGACCTTATCAATAATAGCTTATCATCAGCCAGTAACACGAATAGAAATAGAACAAATTAGGGGTGTATCAGTTAGTAAAGGGACCTTAGATAGGCTTTTTTCTGCCGGTTGGATAATGCCCAAAGGGCGCAGAAATACTCCTGGGCGGCCCGCCACCTGGATAACGACTGATGGCTTTCTTAATCACTTTGGTTTGGCGCGAATTGATGACTTGCCTAACGTGGAGGAGTTGCGTGCTGCGGGACTGCTGGATCGCGAAATCGCTCCACTGTTGCCTATGGAGAATAGCTCAGACAGTGATGAATCCATTTTGCCCGATGAGGAAGCCTTTGTTGAACCAGAGCATGAATAACTTCTCGGTTTGATTGGCCGAGTTGTTTTGTGGTTTCAGGCTTGGGAAGGAACCGATGCTTGTCCGAATGTAGGCGGGGAATTATGATGCGAATGATAGTTAGTCGCGATAAATAATGGGGTGTTGAACAGTGTCTGATTACATAGAAAGGTATTGGAGGAGGCTTCTCAGAGGCTGTGCTTGGATATTCTTGGGGCTTTCTTTTGGAGTTCCACCTACTGATAGCTTGGCAGATGAAGTGAATGTTTATTCGGGGCGCAAAGAGGCTTTGATTAGGCCAGTGCTCGCTGCTTTTACGGAGCGAACCGGGATCCAGGTAAACCTATTAACAGGGGACGCCCATCAGTTGCGAACCCGTCTCGAGGCTGAAGGGCGCAATTCGCCGGCGGATGTCCTGCTTACTTCAGACGTAGCTAATTTATACCATGCTACTGCCGCCGGCTTGTTTCAAGAACTTGACTCGGAACTCCTAGAGAAACGTATTCCGAGTAGGTATAGGGACCCTTATGGCAGATGGTATGGGCTTAGTGTTAGGGCTAGGGTAATTGCATATTCCATAGACCGAGTGAGCAAAACGGAGCTATCGACTTATGAAGACCTTGCTGATTCCAAGTGGAAGGGTCGAGTGATAGTACGCTCGTCAAGTAATGTTTATAACCAGTCTTTGATAGCTTCTATGATTTCTTCCCATGGGACGGCGGAAGCCGGACAGTGGATCAGGGGGCTTGTTGCTAATATGGCCCGTAAACCGCAAGGCGGAGATACTGACCAAATCAGAGCAGTTGCAGTTGGTGAAGCAGACGTTGCGATTGTGAATTCTTATTATTTTGGGCGGCTTCTTGCATCGGAGGCTGATCGGGATCGGCAAGTGGTGGGATCGGTGGGTATGTTTTTCCCTAATCAGGATGACCGTGGAACCCATGTTAATGTGTCTGGAGCTGGGGTCACAGCTCACTCTAGGAATAGGGCGGAGGCGGTTTCCTTGCTAGAATTTTTAAGTGGGCCGTTGGGGCAAAGATTGTTTGCCGACCTTAATCATGAATTTCCAGTAAATCCGGAGGTTTCTCCATCCCAAATTGTTGCCGACTGGGGGTCGTTCAGAGCAGATAGTGTTCCACTAGCTGAGCTTGGGGAATTTACTGGCGCAGCCATACGCTTGGCTGACCAACAGGGGTGGAGGTAGCTCTTTTAAGCGATTGAGTCGTTTTTGCCGTGGGCTTTGATACGTTATCAGGAAATGAATACAATAAACGGAAGTAATTGTGATTCAGCCTTTTGACGGTGATTTTTAGTGGAAAGAGTTTTTTCGAACGTTGGGGTTACCTTGGGCTCTATGCTTCTAGCCGGCATGTTATGTCTGCCCACGATAGTAATATTTGCTCATCTTTTTATCCCAATGGAAGAAGTTTGGCGCCACTTGTTAGATACTGTTTTGGTTCGTTATATTACAAACACGGTATTCCTGGCTCTAGGCGTTGGCATGATAGGCTTGATTGTCGGAACCCTAACGGGTTGGCTATCAGCTAATTTTGAATTTCCAGGGCAGCGTTTATTGCACTGGGCTCTTTTGTTGCCCCTGGCCGTTCCTACTTACGCAACCGCTTTTAGTTATGGAGGACTATGTGAATTTTCGGGTCCAATACAAACAACTCTTCGTGATATTTTTGGTTGGAATAAGGGTGATTACTGGTTTCCCGAAGTAAGGTCCATTGGGGGCGCCATTTTTGTTATGTCATTTGTTTTATATCCCTATGTTTACCTCCTGGGTAGAGCCGCGTTTGTTGGGCAGGCTAGGAATTATGATGACAGTGCTAGGGTCCTGGGGCGGTCATCCTGGGGTATCCTCAGAGATATATCTTTCCCTCTCGCACGGCCCAGCCTCATAGCTGGGCTAGCTCTGATGTTGATGGAGGCATTAAGCGACTTTGGCGCAGTTCAGTATTTGGCGGTCGATACTTTCACAACAGGCGTATACAGAACCTGGTTTGCTTTAGGTTCTCCCGAGGGAGCAGCGAGATTAGCTTCAATGCTGCTACTCATAATTTTTCTCATACTTTTGATTGAACAGCGATCGAGGGGGCAGGCCAGGTACTACCAAGTTACGGGGCGTAGTCACTTAAAAGAAAAATTTCAACTTGTCGGTCTGAAGGGAATTAGTGCTACCTTTATTTGCTCTATTCCGGTCTTTTTGGGGTTCATACTCCCGGTTGGGTATCTTTTGTTTTTGAGTCTGCCTGCTTGGGCAGTGATGATGGGGGATCGTTTTGTTGAGCACCTCTGGAATAGTTTTTCCTTGGCTGCGTTAACTTCGTTGTTGGCTATGATATTTGCTTTGTTTTTGGTTTATTCAGTCCGCATGGGGGCTGGCCCATTAAACACCATCTTTTGTCGTATCATTAGTTTGGGATATGGGTTCCCTGGCTCTGTGATAGCCATTGGAGTTTTGATACCAATGGCTTGGTTGGATTATAGGATCGATGACTTCACGAGAAATGCATTTGGCGCTTCGACCGGCTTAATCCTTACTGGGGGTATGGCAGTGGTTATCTTTGCATATTTAGTCCGGTTTATGGCGCTCGGATTACATTCTCTCCAATCGTCCATGGAGTTGTTGGCTCCCAACTTGGATTCGGCGGCTCAAACATTAGGGGCAAATTGGTGGCGACGTTTGTCGTCAATCCATATACCGCTAATGACTGGGGGGTTACTGACAGGTGCGCTATTGGTTTTTGTTGATGTCATGAAGGAATTGCCGGCAACCTTAATTCTTCGTCCGTTCAATTATGACACACTTGCCGTCAAAGCATACGAATTAGCCTCGGATGAGGCGCTGGCTGCGTCCGGTTGTTACGCTCTAACTATTGTAGCTGTCGGCTTGATTCCAGTTATCTTAATAAGCCGATCTGTTGAAACTTCAGGTCCGTATGTGACGAAAGCGAGACGCGAAGATGAGTAACAATAAAGTTGGGTTGCAATTTTCTGGTGTCAGCCATTCATACGGAGTGGTGCAAGTGCTCAATAACGTCAGTTTGTCAGTGCCTGTTGGTTCTATAACATGCCTTTTAGGTCCCTCTGGCTGTGGGAAAACCACTTTTCTCCGTTTATCAGCTGGATTGGAGACCTTGCAGAGCGGTGAAATTTTCTTGGATGGTGAGAAGGTTGCTGATGCAAATAGTAACATAGGACCAGAAATTAGAGGGGTTGGCTTAATGTTTCAGGACTATGTGCTTTTTCCCCATCTTAGCGTACTGGAGAACGTGCGCTTTGGGCTAGAGAGTTTCTCCGTTGGCGAGCAAGTCAAGAAGGCTAAGGTGGCTTTGGAGCAAGTGGGTATGGCAGAGTTTTCGAGCTATTTTCCGCACATGCTTTCCGGTGGAGAGCAGCAGCGAGTTGCTTTGGCACGGGCTATCGTTCCAAGGCCCAAAATCCTCCTTTTGGATGAACCATTTTCAGGGCTCGACCAGCGTCTAAGAAAGTCCTTGCGCAGTGATACTTTGCATCTGCTCCACGAGCTAGGCACAACTACTTTGATGGTTACTCACGATCCCGAGGAAGCACTTTTAATGGGGGACAGAATAGCCATCATGAGGACTGGGGAGGTTTTGCAGGAAGGAACAGGACATGACCTCTACTCGCGTCCAGCCAATGCATTCTGTGCTACTTTTTTGGGTGATGCTATAGAGTACCGGGTTCATGCTAAATCCGGTTCTGTGGATACGCCGTTTGGCCCGGTAGAGGTTAAAAAGGACGTTATTGGAAGTGAGATCAGGGTTTTGGTGCGTCCTGAGGCGATAACTTTTGGGGCAGAAAATAGCCAGTTAGGGGTGAATTCTAGGTTTGTCAGTGGTACCCTGACTGACCTAAAGGAAGTAGGTCCATCTAGGAAGGTAATTTTGAAGCTCCATGGCTCGGGTTTTGAGATCCGGTTATTATCCTCTTGGAGGGGTTTTCCTGAGGTTGGAGGCGAAGTTGGTATGGTAATAGACACTTCGATGATGTTTGTATTTCCGGCCGTGGAAGGGTAAGAACTAGTAAAGGCATAGCCTGAGGTAATCCTTCGGTTAAAATATTTATTTCTAAAGGGGGTGAGTTAGGCTCCCAGGAGAGTATGAAATGGGTGGCATTGGCATTTGGCAGATAGTCTTAATTCTAGCAATAGTTTTGATTTTATTTGGTGCTGGCAAGTTGCCTCGAGTAATGGGTGATGTAGCTAAGGGTGTAAAGAGTTTTAAGGCGGGTCTAAAAGAGGACCCGGAAGAAGAGGGGGTGAAAGAGGTTCAGAAATCTGCTGAGGTAGACATATCCCCTGATCCTTCTGAGCAAGCAACGGAAGCGGCACCTGTTAGTAGTGCAAACGAAAATAAAGAAGCCTCAAAAGGGTAGCGCGATCTTTGGCGTTTTGCGGTACTTTGTTAAAGGTGGTGTAAGGAGGCCGTAGTGCTTGACTTGGGTTGGAGTGAGATGGCGATTATTGCGACGGTGGCGTTGTTTGTCATCGGGCCTAAAGACTTGCCTAAGGCTCTTCGGACAGCAGGGCGATATGGTGGCAAGGTGAAGGCCTTGGCGAGAGAATTTCAATCCAGTATTGATGAGGCAGTCAAAGAGGCTGAGAGGGACTTGCACCTTGAGGAGGTAAAAAAGGGTGTTCAGTCATTTAAGAATATGGATATGGACACGGCCCTTAACGCCACTGAGAAATTAGCTGCGCCAAATTTGCCAGCAGAAGATGCTGTGCCAGAAGATAGTGCGGAAAATCATGGCGTATCAGATGAGGAAACCGATGTTGGCGCACCGACTGTGACTGCTTCAGGACATTTCGCGCAGGTACAACAAGCGGTAAAGGACCAAGCGTCCGGGGGAAAGGATGCTTACCAAGCAAACCATGAGGAGCCTGTTGATCATCAAGGTGTAGATGCTAAGGAGGACGAGGAAGCAGAGGCATCGACCCTTCCTCTTCCCACAGAGGTCCAGCAAGTGGTGGAGGCCAGAAAGAAGGTAGAAGCCGCTGGCCGGGAGGGAGCTGAGAGCCAGGAGAGTGATCCGAGTCCGGCGGCCAAAGAACGACGAGTTGAGCCGCAGTAGTAAGCCGGTGGCTAATTTCCAGGAACCAGATGAAAGAGAGTTAGGGCCAAAGGCCCCACTTATTGACCATCTGATTGAGTTTAGAAACCGTTTAATGTATTCGGTAATTGCACTTTTTGTGTTTTTTATTATCAGCTACATTTTTTCGGAACATATCTACTCATTTTTGGTTCGCCCATTGGCGAATATATACGCTGACCTCGGCGTAGAGAATCCACGTATGATTTATACGGCCCTTCATGAGGCCTTTTTCACCTATTTGAAATTATCATTTTGGGCTGCAGTATTTCTTGCTTTTCCCGTGATTGCCACCCAAATGTGGATGTTTATAGCCCCTGGTTTGTATAAAAATGAGAAGGGCGCGTTTCTCCCTTTTTTGGTCGCATCTCCTCTCCTATTTGCTGCCGGTGCCACTCTTGTTTACTCATTTATTTTCCCTTTGGCATGGCGGTTTTTTATGGGATTCCAGACAGGTTCTGTAGATGGTGGTCTAGCCATTGAGCTAGAGGCAAAGGTTAACGAGTACTTATCCCTAGTGCTTAAGTTAATGTTTGCATTCGGTTTTGCTTTTCAACTCCCGGTCGCGCTAACCCTAATGGCTCGTGCGGGCTTGGTTACGGCTCAAGGGCTAGCAGATAAGCGAAAATACTCAATAGTTATTGCCTTTGTTGCTGCTGCTATTTTGACACCGCCAGACATAATTAGCCAAGTTGGGTTGGGGCTTCCTATCCTCATTTTATATGAGATTTCCATAGTTCTTGCGCGATTTGCAGAGAAACGGAGAGCAATGAGAGAAAAAGAAGAGGAAGACCATGTTGATCGAATCTTGGATGGGGATGAGGGTCTATCCGGATCAGGAGGGTCACCCGACGACGGAGATACTTTTGAGGACACAGACTATAACGATGATCGCTAGCATGAAGCTGTGTGGACAAAGAAAAAGGCAATTAGAGGAACTTGGCGTTAATGTTTGACCTTAAATGGATTAGAGAGAATCCGGAGGATTTTGATAGAGGTCTTGCGCGACGGGGGGTTTCGTCGAGGGCCGAAGAGATTCTTTTGCTGGACTCACGGAGGCGGGAGTTGGTTACCAGATGCCAGGCTCTTCAGCAGGAAAGGAACCAAACTTCAAAGTTGATAGGAGTTAAGAAGGGTAAGGGAGAACCAATAGATGACCTAGCAGCTCAAGTTCTCGACCTAAAGAATGTGTTGCAAGAGGAGGAATTTAAGGTCAAGGAGTTAGAGTGTAAGTTGAATGTAATTCTGTCTGAGTTGCCTAATTTGCCGGGTGCAACTGTGCCAGATGGTGAAGATGAAAAAAGTAATCGTGAGATCCGCCGAATTGGTGCACCTAAAAGTTTTGAATATCCGGTTAAGCTTCACTATGAAATTGGCGAGCTTCTGGGCCAAATGAATTTTGAGCGTGCCGCGGCTATGTCGGGATCACGGTTTGTTGTGTTGACCTCTGATTTAGCTCGCCTTGAGAGAGCGTTGGCTTCATTTATGCTTGATCTCCATATACAGCGAAATGGGTATACAGAGGTTAGTCCCCCGTCATTGGTACGGGAATCAGCGCTTTTTGGTACAGGTCAACTTCCTAAATTCGCTGATGATTTGTTTGTTACTAAAGATGAAAGATGGCTCATTCCTACCGCGGAAGTACCATTAACCAATATGGTGGCCGGTCGGACATTGGAAAAAGATGAGCTTCCCATTCGGTTGGTTGCCCATACTCCGTGTTTCAGGGCGGAGGCTGGAGCCGCTGGAAAGGACACTAGGGGAATGGTGCGGGTACACGAATTTAGTAAGGTAGAGTTGGTATCTGTTACCATGCCAGATTCATCGGATGATGAGTTGGAAAGGATGACGGCCTGCGCAGAGTCAGTTTTGAAAGAACTCGAGTTACCATACAGGGTTATGCTTTTGGCGACTGGTGATATGGGTTTTTCTGCTCGTAGGACTTATGATCTAGAGGTATGGATTCCAGGTGAAAAGCGGTACAGGGAGATTTCGAGCTGTTCCACTTGTGGGGATTTTCAGTCGCGACGCCTGGGTGCGCGACTAAGTAGGAGCAATGGACAGGGGAGTGGTTTTGTGCACACTCTAAATGGATCCGGACTGGCCGTAGGTCGAGCTCTTGTAGCTGTTATCGAGAATTATCAAAATCCAGATGGTAGTGTTAGCATTCCTTCTGCTTTGCGACCCTATATGGGGGGACTGGAACGAATAGCTGCTTCTGATCCAGAAAGTGGTTAGGGTTCTGATGAGGATACTACTGGCCAATGACGATGGTTTTGGGGCTCCCGGCCTCAAGCGCCTTGAAAGTATTGCCCGCACAATAAGCAGCGATATTTGGGTGGTCGCGCCCGATTCAGACAAAAGTGGAGCCTCACATTCTTTATCACTTGATGTTCCTTTACGCTATAGGCAACTAGGCGATCAGATGTTCTCTGTTGCGGGAACGCCCACGGATTGTGTGCTCCTAGCTCTTCTTGAATTGATTCCACCTCCAAAACCAGACCTTATTTTGGCAGGTGTCAACGCTGGTACTAATCTTGGTGATGATGTAACTTATTCGGGGACTGTGGCGGCGGCAATTGAGGGATCCTTGCATAGGATTCCTGCCATTGCACTTAGCCAGCACATTGTGAAACCAGCGCCAGGCATTTGGCAGCCTGTAGAGCAATATGGAGCTATGGTAATTAAGCGATTGCTTTCTGCGGGCTGGCCGCTCCATGTAGTTATTAACGTAAATTTCCCCTCGATTTCACAAAATGGTGTAAGAGGTATTACCTTTTGCCGCCAAGGGAAAGGTAAGCCGGGTTCCAAAATAACCCGACGCCTGGATCCAAAGGGAAGAGAGTACTGTTGGATTGATTCAGTCAGGTCTTGTGAGGAGCTGTCGGAGGATTCGGATCGATTTGCAATTGAGAATGGTTTTATATCCTTGACCCCTCTCAGGTTGAATCTGACGGATGAACAAATTCTGGCAGATCTTTCACAGGAAGTAGATTCGGTTATTTAGTTAAGATGAGCAAGATGACCGATACGGCACGCTTACTTTTAAGTATCCGGAAAGAAGGCATAACCGACCAGAGAATTTTAACAGCCTTCGAGGCTATCCCTCGGCATCTATTCGTGCCTAAAGTATTTAGCGATCAGGCCTACGATGATGTCTCGGTGCCCATAGCGTGTGATCAAACAGTTAGTCAACCAAGCTTGGTGGCATTTATGGTTAATGCGTTAGAGGTTGGTGAACGGATGAAGGTATTAGAGGTTGGCACCGGATCCGGGTATCAGACTGCGGTTCTTTCTCTTCTGTGTCGTCGTATTTATTCGATCGAGCGTCATCGTCCGCTCGAGCTTGACGCGGTTAGGCGGTTTGCTGCACTGGACCTATCGAACATCAGTTCTGCCACGGGTGATGGATCTTTTGGGTGGCCTGAACAAGCCCCTTTTAGTCGTATCATAGTGTCTGCTGCTGTGGCACAGGTGCCTCAAACTCTTCTTGATCATATGGCCGATGACGGGATTATGATTATACCTATCGGTGAAACTGCAGAAGACCAGATTTTATATCGTTTTAGGAAATCGGGAAATAAAGTTGAACAAGAGCCATTGATTCAGGTGCATTTCCTGCCATTGGTTTTCGGTCTACCATAAGGGACAGGGAATCTGCAGTCACTTGCATAGAAATAAGGTTGTGCAGAATGAAGACGCCGTGTAGGTTTTTCTTGGTGTGTTGTTTGAGTGTTCCTATGCTTTCCGGATGTTGGAAGCCTCCAACCATAATTACTTACGTTCCATTGCCGGAAAATATAGAATCGCATCGGCTCTCCGATAGTCGGCCTTTGCGTTCCATGAAGGAAAAATACATTGTTAGAAGCGGCGACACTATGTACGGAATTGCGAGGTGTTTGCAAGTGGGCCTGCGTGATTTGGTCGCTCTCAATACACTCGAACCTCCCTATACGATTTGGGTGGGGCAAGTGGTGCGGATCCCAGAGGGGGCGGATCTATCTCGATGTGAAAGACAACAAAAATTACTGCTGGACAGTGCTGCGGTCGGTACGTCTGACCAGGAATTGATGGATCCTAATGAGAGCTTGGTAGTCTCCCCACCTGCTGTGGCTGAAAGACAGTTTTCGGTCTTACCAAAAGTTCCTCCGAGAGCGGGAGAAAAATTTCTTTGGCCAGTTAATGGTAAAGTTATCTCAGATTTTGGTCCAAAGCCCGGAAATCTTCGAAATGACGGAATAAATATAGCAGCCCCTCTGGGAACGGTGGTTCGGGCCGCTGAAAATGGGGTGGTTGCATATGCAGGTAATGAGCTCCGAGGTTACGGGAAAATGCTGTTGATCAGGCATGAGGGCGGCTGGATAACTGCGTATGCACATAACCAAGAGTTGCTGGTTAAACAAGGTAGAAAAGTATCAAGAGGAGAAGCTATAGCTCGGGTTGGACAAACCGGTGGGGTCGATCGTCCTCAAACGCATTTTGAAATCCGGCACGGCGAGAAGGCAATTAACCCAAATAAACACCTAAGTTGGCAATAGGGATCTTCTGTTGATTTTTGCTTTATAAGATTTTCCCCATTCGTCCAGCTAGATCTTGTACATATTGCCAGGCGACTCTTCCAGAACGACTTCCTCTAGTCATAGACCATTCAATAGACTCAGCTTTTAGGGTCTTTTTCTCGCAGTTTAACCCGTAAAAATTGGCATAGGCTTCTACCATTTGTAAAAAAGTTTTTTGGTCGCAAGCGTGGAATCCCAGCCAAATTCCGAAACGATCTGAAAGAGAAATCTTGTCATTGATTATGTCAGAGGGATTAATGGAGTTTTCCGCTTCCTCTTCAATGGATTCACGAGCCATCATATGTCGTCTGTTGGAGGTAGCGTAAAAGATAACATTTGCGGGTCTTCCCTCTATCCCACCTTCAAGCACAGCTTTGAGAGCTTTGTAATCGGTTTCTCCCGCATCAAAGGAGAGATCGTCACAGAAGACTACAAATTGTTTTGGGTAGGTCCGCAGTAGATTAAGTAAGATGGGGAGCGAACCAATATCTTCTCGGTGAATCTCAACAAGTGCTAGCTTATCTGGAATTTGATCTGCCACATACTTGTGGACTGCTTTGATAAGTGAACTCTTGCCCATCCCCCGAGCACCCCACAAAAGTGCATTGTTGGCTGGCAAGCCTCGCCCAAAACGCTTTGTATTTTCCAGTAATGTCTTTTTTGACAGCTCTATGCCGCAAAGGAGAGATAAATCAACCCGATTCACATTTGGTACTATTTTTAGCGAAGATTGGTTCGCGTTCCATATGAAGGCATCACCGTTTTCCGGGTTCAGTGGAACAGTCGTTTCAGGAGACAATCTATCAAGTGCATCTGCTATACGCCTCAGTTCTTCTCTGATTTCATTGTCAATAGTCATTGATTCTCTGGGATTTTCCGCCTCGGGAAGACCATATCATATAGTTGGTTTTGATCAACATTTGAATAATAAAATTCTCGTCATTTGCAAACCGTACAGTGAGGGGTATAGTCGCGAAAATTCACAACGTTTAAGGGAGTAAATGAAAGGATGTTGATTTCAGCAGCCTATGCGCAAGAGGCAGGGTCCGCCGGCGGCGGAGACTTTTTTGTGCAAATCATGCCTTTATTGCTTATATTTGTGGTGTTTTACTTCTTGCTGATTCGACCACAGCAAAAGAAGATGAAGGCTCATCGGGATATGGTGGGAGGCCTACAGCGGGGAGATAAAGTCATTACAGGGGGAGGATTGTTTGCGACAGTTTCGAAGGTAGAGGAGGACGTCTTGGTGTTGGAAATTGCTGATGGCGTTAGAGTTAAGGCGGCAAGGAACACCATAACAGAGGTGAACGCCAAGCCAGTGCCTCGCAACGATAATGATTCCAAGGAATCGGCGTCAGATGGAAAAAATAATTAGCGAATTATCGTCGAATTCTTGGGAAAAATAAAACATGCTGACTTTTGAACGTTGGAAAATAATATTGGTGCTAGGTGTGGTGGCATTGGGTATTTGCTATTCAGTTCCGAATTTTTTCCCGGCGAAGGCAACTGGAGCGGTCCCGAGTTGGTTTCCCCATAAGCAAATCAATTTAGGTCTAGATCTTCAAGGAGGATCTCATCTTTTACTTGAAGTGGATATAGGTACGGTCCTTGAGGAACAGCTTGAAACTCTGGTAGATGAAGTTCGCATAAAATTGCGTGGTGAAGATATAGGGTATACGGGCCTTGGTAGAGAAGGGGAGATGGTGCTGCTTACCATCGCAAATACAGGAGAGCTAGATGGGGTTAGAGAGTTACTGGGGAGTATAAGTGAAGAAGTCTCGGTTGCAGTCAAGGCAGGGGGGGTTCTGGCCCTTGAGCTTACTGAAACAGCCCGTCGAGAAAGGTCCATAGCGACCCTTAGTCAGTCGATCGAAATAGTGCGGCGTCGTGTTGACGAAACTGGGACAAGTGAACCCACTATTCAAAGGCAGGGGGATGACAGAATTTTGGTCCAACTTCCAGGCTTAGATGACCCCGAAAGAGTTAAGCGTTTGCTTGGAAAGACCGCCAAATTAAATTTTAGAATGGTGGATGAGGCAACCCCTGCAGCGGACGCTTTGCAAGGGAAAATCCCATCTGGGTCCGAGCTACTGTATGATGTAGATCGTACAACCGGTGGTGGAGAGCCCCGTCCGATAGTGGTGCGAAAGCGTGTGTCCGTGAGCGGCGATAATTTGGTTGATGCCCAACCTACGTTTCAGGATAACCAGCCGGTGGTTTCGCTTCGTTTTGATGCAGTTGGCGCTCGTAAGTTTGGATCTTTGACCAGAGACAATGTTGGGAAACGATTTGCTATTGTCCTAGACGGCGCGGTTATTAGTGCTCCGGTAATTCGCGAGGCTATACCGGGGGGCAGTGGCATCATTTCAGGTAATTTTACTACGGAGACAGCACAAGACTTGGCGCTGCTTTTACGTGCTGGTGCCCTGCCGGCTCCTCTTACAATTCTTGAAGAGCGCACAGTTGGTCCCAGCCTAGGCGCAGATTCAGTTGCTGCCGGAAAACTAGCGTCTGTAGTGGGAATGATTTTAGTTATTAGTTATATTGTTATTTCGTATGGACTATTTGGTCTCGCAGCGGTGTTGGCATTGGCCGTTAATATGGCTTTAATTATCGGGGCTCTTTCCATATTACAAGCTACGTTAACGTTGCCGGGAATAGCTGGTATCGTGTTGACTATTGGAATGGCTGTGGACGCTAATGTACTAATTTTTGAACGAATTCGGGAAGAGGTGCGTAATGGGCGGTCGCCGTTTTCGTCTGTTGATATAGGGTTTAGACAAGCATTTCGGACAATTGTTGATGCTAATGTTACGACTTTGATAGCAGCTGTTCTCCTATTTCAATTTGGTTCCGGGCCCGTCAAAGGGTTCTCTGTGACCCTAGCAATTGGAATTTTGACTTCTATGTTTACGGCCATCATGTTTACCAGAATGTTGATAGTTTTGTGGCTCCATCGGGTCAAACCTCAAACCATACCTATATAAGTATTTGAAATGCGCTATTTTCGCTTTGTTCCTGACCAGACCAATATCCAGTTCATGCGTGGTCGCCATGTAGCATTTTTTATCTCATTGATATTAATCATAGGTTCTGTCGTAGCGTTTGTAGTGAAGGGTTTGAATTATGGAATAGATTTTAGGGGAGGTATTCTTATTGAGGTGAAGACACCTTTGGGAACTTCTATCGCCGAAATGAGGGATAGTCTAGGGACTTTAGGATTAGGTGAGGTGAGCTTGCAAGAATTTGGTGCACCGGATGATATTCTGATCCGTATTGAACGCCAGGAAGGCGGGGAGGAGGCGCAATTAGAGGCTGTTACCATTGTTAAAGAGCAGCTTTCTGAGAATTTTGGGTCTAATTTAGATTATAGGAGAACTGAGTTTGTTGGCCCTAAGGTTGGTGCTGAGCTTATCTCTGCAGGTATAAAGGCAGTTGTATCGGCACTACTAGCTATGATGGTTTATATTTGGTTCCGTTTTGAGTGGCAGTTTAGTCTCGGAGCGGTCGCGGCGTTGCTCCACGATGTAACTCTAACCATAGGTATGTTTGCTATTTCCGGCCTGGAATTTAACTTAGCAACTGTGGCGGCAATATTACTGATTGTTGGTTATTCATTAAACGATACAGTGGTTGTGTACGATAGGGTGCGGGAAAATCTGAGGAAGTATAAGAAACTCGTTTTGGTGGATGTATTAAATCGAAGTATTAATGACACCTTAAGCCGAACCTTAATGACTTCGATAACCACTATGTTAGCGCTTCTGGCCTTGTATACTTTGGGCGGGGCTGTAATTGCTGATTTCAGTATCGCTTTAATATGGGGTGTTTTGGTTGGTACTTATTCTTCCATATTTATTGCTGCGCCCCTTCTTATAAAGTTGCGCCTACGGTCTTCCCCAGAAACAGCTAAAGACGATGTCGATAAGCTTGGTGATTTGTCATAAAACTTGGCTGCAATGGAATTAGTGAGTTCTCCGGCCTCGGAGCAAGCTCTTGTCCAATCCTATGGGCCAGGCCAATTCAAGATAGGAGAGCAGGTGTATCTGCGCTCGCTATTGTTGTTCTCAGGCGGTGTTTTTCAACTGGATATCGAAAGCATCGATCAGCTTAATGAGACTGTCTTGGAAAGAGTTTTCCTGGCCAATCCTAAGTTGGATATTTTGTTAGTAGGCTATGGATTAAGTAAGGGGCAGGTGGATTGCCAATTGAGTAATGCTTTGCGCAATGCTGCTATAGGGTTAGATATAATGAATACTGGGGCGGCGTGCCGGACCTATAACGTGCTGGCTTTGGAAGAGAGACGTGTCGCGGCAGTTTTGATACCGCTGTAAAAGGTTGGTATAGCGGCGTCCGTGAGGCTTTTATCGTCCTAGATTTTAAATTACCATAACTGGCTGCGATTTCTCCTCTACAGCGCTTCTTGAAAGGTTTGGGTCGTATAGCCACTCGTCTAAATCTAGCAGCGCTCTCCGAGTTATTTCTTGTCTTTTCTCTTTACGTGAGAGTTTCTGGTCTAAGGGCGGGAATAGCCCAAAATTGATATTCATGGGTTGAAATGTCGCCTCTTTACCTCCGCCAGAAATATGAGAAAGGAGCGCGCCCAGAGCAGTGGTCTGAGGTGGTTTATTTAGTGGTTGCTTCGTTTTCTCAAATCCAAAAAACTGACCTACAAGTAATCCAATTGCTGCACTTTCTACATAGCCCTCTACGCCAGTGATTTGTCCAGCAAATCTTATTTTATCATGGCTTTTTAATCGTAGTGTCGGGTCAAGCAATCTAGGGGAGTTAATAAAGGTATTGCGATGGATGCCTCCCAGGCGGGCAAAGGAACAATTTTCTAGGCCTGGAATTAATTGGAAAAGGCGTGTCTGTTCGCCATATTTAAGTTTTGTTTGAAATCCAACGATATTATAGAGGGTGCCCAGCGCATTGTCTTGTCGAAGCTGGACAACAGCATAGGGCTTTTCATTTGTGTGAGGATTTGTTAATCCGACAGGTTTCATGGGGCCAAATCGTAGTGTTTCTGGTCCACGCTCGGCCATGATCTCTATCGGCAAACATGATTCAAAATATGGAGTATCTTTTTCCCACTCATGAAACTCTGTGCTTTCCGCATGAAGTAATTCATTTACAAAAGTTTCGTACTGGGCCTTATTCAGGGGGCAATTTATGTAGGCATCTGTATCTCCCGAGCTACCAACTTTATCATATCTCGACTGAAGCCAGGCTATAGAGAAGTCGATCGTATCTTTATGAACAATAGGAGCTATTGCATCAAAGAAGGCCAGATTGTCTTCGCCTGTCATCGAATGTAAAGACTGAGCAAGGGGTGTCGATGTGAGTGGACCTGTCGCCACTATTACGGCGTCCCACTTGTCCAACGGAATACGGGTAATTTCATGCCGTTCAACCTCGATTGAGGGTTCTTTTTCGATACACTCTTGGATCATTTCTGAAAACCCTGCACGGTCGACTGCCAGTGCTGACCCCGCAGGAACTCGGTTTTTGTCCGCGCATCTTAAAACGACAGAATTGGCACGACGCATTTCCTCGTGAAGTAGTCCTACTGCATTATTCGAGAAGTCATCGGATCGAAAGGAGTTAGAGCAAACTAACTCTGCTAGTAGCTCCGTTTGGTGGGCATTTGTTGATTCCTTTGGTCGCATCTCGTGCAGGATTGCGGGTACCCCAAATCTTGATAACTGCCAGGCGGCTTCACAGCCTGCTAGACCGCCACCAATGATATTGACTGGAGTATAGTTTGTCTTCATAGGATTCTATTCATATGATTTTGTGGTCAACGAAACAGGTCTCAGAATATTAGTCCACAACCCTAAAAAACTCATCATGCTTAATCTATTTTTGATCCCCTTGGCTATCCTTACTTACGCTGAGAAACCTATGCAGATTAGTTTTATAAATTTTGTGGATAGGGTCTTTGCTCGGGGCGATGCCGTATATGCCTAGCCCCGATCTTGTCTATTTTGTCGACACCCAGGAGGCTCATATCCCTGTTTAGTTCATCTGATATTATATTCATAGCACGTGATACCCCGGTAAAGCCTCCTGCGGAAAGCCCGTACAGATAAGGTCTTCCCCCCATACCACTTTTTGCTCCAAGAGCAATTGCTTTAACAATGTCTGTGCCTCTGCGAATGCCACCATCCACTATTATATCGGCTCTGCCCCCAACTGCGTCGACAATTTCAGGCAGAACACTCATCGGCGAAGCGGCATGATCGAGTTGCCTGCCTCCGTGGTTTGAAACAATGATGCCAGTTGCTCCAATTTTAACAGCGCGAGCGGCATCTTGGGCATTTAAAATGCCCTTAATGGCAAACGGCCCTCCCCATTCTTTTATCATCCATTCTGCATCTTTCCAGGTTACAGAGCGATCAAATTGGCTATTAATATACTTAGCTCGGGAACCCACCCTCTTTCTGACGGAGCCAAGTTCGCTGGGAAGGTTTGCGAGATTTGGTTGTCCTTTCGATAACATATGGAAGAGCCAGTTTGGATGGCGAGCGAGATCAAGTACAAGTTTGGGTGTTAATTGTATTGGTGTGGCCATCCCATTGTATAGGTCGCGTTGTCGATTGCCGTATACTTGCACGTCAATGGTTAGGCATAGGGCCTGGAAGTTGGCTTCACGGGCCCGTGAAATAAAGCTTTTAACGAGAGAACGATCTTTCCAGACGTATATTTGGAACCATTTGGGTCCAGCAGTGAGATGGCCAATTTCTTCGATAGATACACTCGAATTGGAGGATAACGAGTAAATTAGGCCGGCTTTCGCTGCTGCTCGTGCGACCGCCTTTTCGCCCTCGTGATGAAATATTCTACTCATTCCAGTAGGCGATAAAATGAATGGGAACGATACCTTTTGGCCCATCACCTCGGTGGACATATTAATCTTCGATACGTCCGTTAAAGCATCTGGTACCAGAGTGTATTGGTTAAAGCTGTCCCGATTATGGCGCAGGCTTACTTCATCGTCTGCGCCTCCGTCTAGGAAGTCAAAAATGGTTTTTGGAAGCCGCTTTTTTGCGGCTTTTCTTAAGTCATCGATATCGTGGCAGTTAGCTAATTTTCTCAAGATTACCTTTTTGCTCCAGAATATAAGGATTACTGATTCGGCTCATAGAGCAGAGCCATGTAGAAATATTACGATAATAATACATGATTAAGCCTTGGAAAAAAGTGCTGAGTGATTTGGTGTAAGGAGTGCAGCCATTTTTCAGCCCGTTTGGACCAGTGCAAATTTGTGTGTAAAAAATGAGCTAGGGGTGGCAAAAAGTTTTGTCTAGAGGTATTATTATCTTTGAAATAGACGAGTGTTTGGTACACCAATGAGGTAGCGTTTAGCGCTCCAAAAAGTTGAAAGTTCGGACCCGGGGGGACGAGAAAGGTTTAAAAGTTTTGGCTCAGCGCAACCCAATTTCCGATAAGAATTTGTGAACGAAAATAGCCCAATACAAAATTCAGATATAACTCCTGTTAACATAGAAGAGGAGATGGAGCGGTCCTACCTGGATTATGCGATGAGTGTAATCGTCAGTAGGGCGCTGCCTGATGTCCGAGATGGGTTGAAGCCCGTACATCGTAGAATTTTGTATGCTATGAATGAGAATGGTTACCATTGGAACAGAAGTTACCGCAAATCTGCCCGTGTGGTTGGTGACGTCATGGGTAAATATCATCCTCATGGTGACGGTGCTATTTACGATGCAATGGTTCGCATGGTTCAGGATTTTTCCATGAGTTTGACCTTGGTGGACGGGCAAGGGAATTTCGGCTCCATGGATGGAGACCCGCCGGCAGCCATGCGTTACACGGAAGTCAGAATGGCACAAGCTGCTACCACTTTGCTCGAAGATATTGAGCAGGATACGGTGGATTTTAAGGAAAATTATGACAATTCGGGGTCTGAGCCTGTGGTGCTTCCAGCCCGTTTCCCCCATCTTTTGGTTAACGGGGCTGGGGGTATTGCTGTTGGAATGGCTACTAATATACCGCCACATAATCTCGGAGAGGTAGTGAGCGCCACTCTGGCGTTAATAGATAGCCCTGATATGGATATTGCTGGGCTTATGGAGTTTCTTCCAGGCCCCGACTTTCCGACTGGTGGAATAATACTAGGACGCAATGGAGCGGAGTCCGCAGCTAAGACAGGCCGTGGTAGTGTGGTGATTCGGGGAAAAACTAAGTCTGAACCGTTTGGAAAAGAGCGTGAGGCTATTATCATTACGGAGATCCCATATCAGGTAAATAAATCACGCATGGTTGAGCAAATAGCAGAGGCAGTTCGTGAAAAACGAATTGAGGGTATCTCTGGGTTGAGAGACGAGTCAAACCGTGTCGGTGTGCGAGTAGTAGTAGAATTAAAGCGCGACGCAACCTATGACGTCGTTCTTAATCAGTTGTTTCGATACACATCTCTACAGGTAAGCTTTGGAGTTAATACTCTTGCACTTAATGGCGGCAGACCGGAGCAACTTAACTTAAAGGATATTCTTTCAGCTTTCTTGGGTTTCCGGGAAGAGGTAATCACTCGAAGGACTCTGTATGAATTGGGGAAGGCTCGTGAGAGAGCTCACCTTTTATTAGGGTTGTCTGTCGCAGTGACCAATATTGACGAGGTGATCGCCCTAATTAGAAAATCGCCTGATCCAAATAAGGCTCGTGAAGAACTGATGTCCAGGGCTTGGCCTGCAAAGGATATAGAAGGCTTTCTCGAAGCATTAGGTGAGGTTCAAAAAGATGTATCTGGGAAGACGTATCAACTGAGTGAGGCACAGGCGAAGGGCATATTGGAACTTCGTTTACAAAGGTTAACGGCGCTAGAAAGAGATAAGATTGCGGATGAATTGCGTGAACTTACGGAGCAGATCAAGGATTTTCTGAACATCTTAAAGTCTAGGGACCGGCTCTTAGATATCATCCGAACTGAATTGAAAGAGGTCCAAGAGAAGTTTTCAGTCCCAAGGCGAACGAAATTCCTAGACGCCGAGTTTGAGTCGGATATTGAGGACCTGATTGAACAAGAGGATATGGTGGTCACAGTAACTAATAATGGTTATATCAAAAGAGTTCCATTAACGAGCTATCGGGCACAAAATCGTGGTGGCAAGGGGAAAGCTGCCATGGCCATAAGGGATGAAGATTTCGTGCGAGAGGTGTTTGTTGCTGATACTCACCGGCCAGTTCTATTTTTTACGACTACGGGAATGGTATATACCTTAAAGGTCTACAAACTCCCGGTAGCCACACCTCAGGCCCGGGGAAAGCCTATAGTGAATTTGCTACCCTTAAAGAACGGCGAGTCTATTGCTACGATGATGCCACTACCGGCGGATAAAACAACCTGGGATTCTATGAACGTAATGTTTGCTACTTCTAGTGGAGATGTTCGGAAGAATGCGTTGAGTGATTTTACCAATGTTAAGTCAAACGGTAAAATTGCCATGAAACTTGAGGAAACTAGTGGCGACAAGCTAGTTAAATTGGTTGGGGTAAGATCCTGTACAGATGATCAAGATGTCTTGCTGGCAGTAACAAATGGTAAATGTATAAGGTTTAGGGTATCTGAGGTTCGAAGGTTCGCTAGTAGGAACTCCACTGGTGTTCGAGGAATTAGGTGTGCTGGCGATGATCGCGTGGTTTCGATGTCCATTTTGGATCATAATGAAATTGATATGGTTGTTAGAGACTCATATCTTAAATATTCTTCTTCTGTTAGGCGTTCTGATTCTCAGGAGAAGGTTGGTGCAGGAGATATCACTGCTGACCAGTTGGCACTGCTTTCGAGCAAGGAAGAGATGATCCTGACTGTTACGGAGAATGGTTATGGTAAGCGCTCATCAGCGTATGAATATCGGATCACCAGAAGAGGCGGGCAAGGTATTATAAATATAGAAACTTCCGAGAGGAATGGGAAGGTTGTGGCCTCATTTGCTGTTGGCGCTGAAGACCAGTTGATGCTTCTGACTGATGCAGGAAAACTAATCCGGATTCACGTGAACGGTATTCGAATTGCCGGACGGAACACCCAAGGGGTAACTTTATTTAAGACCGAGGATTCAGAGCGTGTAGTATCTGTCATACGACTAGCTGAAGATGGTGAGATAATAGGCAATAATGATAAAATAGAAGAAAGTCTGGGTGATGCCCAGAAATTGTCAAAGGGTAGAGGATTAGCAAGTGAGCACTGAGCGAACTGGCCTTTATCCTGGCACCTTTGATCCTCCAACCAGTGGGCATTTAGATATTATTAAGAGAGCTTTGCACGTTGTTGATAAATTGATAATGGGTGTTGCTATCAACGCTGGTAAATCACCAATGTTTGCTCTCGATGAGAGGGTGGCAATGCTTGAAAAAGCCATAGGGGGTTTGGGTGGTGGTGCTGCGTCAAGAGTAGATGTGAGACCTTTCGACTCTCTCTTAATGCATTTTACGAAAGAATGTGGAGCAACGATAATAGTGAGGGGATTGCGGGCCGTATCGGATTTTGAATATGAATTTCAGATGGCTGGAATGAACGCTCATCTCGAACCCAATGTGGAAACAGTATTTTTGATGGCCTCAGAACAAACTCAGTTTATATCGTCACGTTTAGTTAAGGAGATTTGTATGCTTGGGGGGGATATTACGGATTTTGTTCCTCATAATGTAAAGGAAAAGCTTATAGAGCGGGTTGGGAAAGCTAATTGAATTTAATCAAGACAACATTTGAAAGGTGACACATGGGCAACTTAAAAATTTTAATGCCCGTAGTGCTGATATTAGCAATGGCAGATAAAGACGTTACAGCAACGGACTTGGAAAATACCATATTAATGGACTTGAAGAATGGTCAGGTGGTGATAGAACTGCTTCCAGAGTTTGCCCCGAAACATGTGAAGCGGATTAAGGAACTAGTGCGTGAAAAGTTCTACGATGGAGTGGTGTTTCACCGAGTTATAGAGGGCTTTATGGCCCAGGGTGGAGATCCAACAGGGACGGGGACAGGAGGCTCTGGGAAAAATCTTGATGCAGAGTTCTCAGATGCTAGACATGTCCGCGGAACGCTATCTATGGCAAGATCACAAAATCCCAACAGTGCCGACAGCCAATTCTTTATTTGCTTCGCTGATGCACCGCATTTAGATGGACAGTATACCGTATGGGGGCGTGTGGTGGAAGGTATGGAGTTCGTGGACCAAATAAAACGGGGTGGTGGAGGTAATGGCATGGTTTCCGATCCAGATAAAATTATTAAAATGCGTGTAGCTGGCGACTTGGACTAATCGGCAATTATCATCAAAGTATGCGTCTGGAACAGTTTGACTTTGATTTACCAACAGACAGGATAGCCAACCGACCCGCAGTTCCCAGAGACAGCGCACGTATGTTGGTTGTGGATGAAGGTCTTCTAGATTCTCATGTGGGGCGTCTTGCCGAGTTTTTTCGAGCGGGAGATATTTTAGTTGTTAACGACACGCGAGTTGTTCCGGCACGGCTGAATGGTGTTCGGGGAGATGCTAGGGTGCAAATCACCTTAGATGCACCAGTAAATGGGTCGGAATGGAGAGCTCTGGCTTTACCTGCCAGAAAATTAAGATCTGGAGACGATCTGACCTTCCCAGGGGGACTTCGTGCGAAGGTTGTCTCCCGGGGCGCGAGAGGTGAGATTTTACTGGACTTCCATTCTTCCTCCTCTGAGATTTACGCTTACCTGGATGAGCATGGAATACTTCCTCTGCCTCCCTATATAAGCCGAACGGACGGGCCAGATGAGCGTGATCTCGGAGATTACCAAACTATTTATGCCAAAAACGTAGGAGCTGTGGCCGCGCCAACAGCAGGGTTGCACTTTAGTCCTCGAATTTTTGAACGGCTACGGAAGAAAGGTATAATGGTGGCACACATTACACTGCATGTGGGCATAGGAACATTTCGACCAGTTACTACTGAGAATATTCTGGATCATAAAATGTCAGAAGAGCGTGGAGTTATCACTGTTGAAACGGCAAAAGCTATTAATGAAGCTAGGGAAAATGGTGGTCGAATTATAGCCGTTGGAACCACTGTACTTCGCTTGTTAGAAGCATCTAGTGACAAGCAAGGCCAGGTGCAGGCATTTAGTGGGGGCACATCGATTTTTATTACCCCGGGGTATAAGTTTACAACGGCTGACTTTTTGATGACTAACTTTCATCTTCCAAAGTCTACTCTGTTTATGTTGGTAGCTGCGTTTAGCGGCCTAGAACGCATGAAGTTGGCTTATGCCCACGCTATAAAAAGCAGATATAGATTTTATTCCTTTGGGGATGCGTCGTTATTAAGGCGAATTATCGAGAAATGAGCTTATCTTTTTCTATCAAGGCCTCTGATGGTAATGCCAGAGCCGGCCTCGTTAGAACAGCTCATGGAAGCTTTCTGACTCCTGCTTTTATGCCTGTTGGCACTGGTGGTACTGTGAAAGCAATGACTCCCGATTCGTTAGCCAGTAGTGGTTCCGATATCGTTTTGGCAAACACTTATCATCTCATGCTACGGCCGGGACCAGAGATTGTGAAGGCCCTTGGTGGCTTAAGGAAAATGATGGGGTGGCCTGGGCCAGTTTTGACAGACTCTGGCGGTTTCCAAGTAATGTCCCTTTCAAAGTTGAGGAAACTGACCGAAGATGGCGTTATATTTAAGTCCCATATTGATGGCAAAGAATTTTTTCTTTCACCCGAGAAAAGTGTTGCAGTTCAGGAGACCTTGGATGCAACTATTTCTATGGTTCTTGATGAGTGTACAGCTTATCCATGCTCCAAAGAGGAGGCAGAAAAGTCTATGGATTTGTCTATGGTTTGGGCGGTCCGGTCAAAAGAGGCATTCAATCCACGCCCTGGTTATGGACTTTTTGGAATTGTGCAGGGTGGTGTCCATTGTGATCTCCGAGAAGAAAGTGTCATTTTCCTTAAAGAACAAGAATTTGATGGGTATGCGATAGGTGGACTTGCAGTGGGCGAGGATCCATCAATCTTACACAAGGTTGCCAGTTTCACTGCAGGAATCTTGCCTCCTGAAAAGCCCCGATATTTAATGGGGGTGGGAAGGCCTGAGGATTTGGTTCAGGCTATCTCTGCCGGTTGTGATATGTTTGACTGTGTATTGCCTACCCGATCTGGTCGAACAGGCCAGGCATTTACCCATCGAGGTACGGTTAATATCCGGAATAGTAGGCACAGATCAGATTCGCGTCCATTAGACGAAGCGTGTGAGTGTCCCACCTGTCTCAGTTATACTCGTGGATATCTCCATCATTTAGTTCGTTCAGGTGAAATACTAGGGTCCATGCTCATGACATGGCATAATATTCACTATTATCAGAGCCTAATGGCCTCTATTCGGAGCCATATTTTGGCTGGAGAATTAAGCAAGTTTGAGAACGAGTTTAGGGAATTATATTTGGAGGGTGATGTTGAGCCTCTGGGCTGACAAGGAGAGCTCCGTTACTGAAAGGTATTCTTGACCAAGATAGTAGAGGGACCTATCTTGCAGCGAATTTATCGGCGCGCTTAGCTCAGTCGGTAGAGCAACTGACTTTTAATCAGTGGGTCGCAGGTTCGATTCCTGCAGCGCGCACCAATCTTTTCAATGACTTACGAGTGATT
>MDTE01143571.1_pt1 | contig 31496 bp, 34 predicted proteins | sample 811231 | NCBI WGS metagenome assembly MDTE01 (sample SAMN05326651, study PRJNA326480) | marine metagenome | isolation source: seawater | place: Indian Ocean: Red Sea | collected 2010 | reverse complement strand
TTTGAACTAAGTATGACTTTGATCTCATTTATACCAACTGGAAGAATCTTGATAAAGTGATACTGGCTATAAATTCTACTTACATATTCTCCATTGATAAATAATTTACCATATCCCTCTGTTGCAGTGTTATTTTGCATATTCTTTTCAGGGGTGAATTTGAAATTACTTATGTCAGTTTTGACTTGATAAAAAGGCTTGTTTTTTATAAGTGATATGCTGATAGTCGGCACACTGCGACTTGTGACTTCTACCTTAGGATTGTAATACTCTTTCCAGAACTTTATCCTTTCCTCATTATCATCATGAGAAAAAACAGAATTTGCGAAAGTTATAATGGCTGCAAAAATAATAAAGTTCTTCATCTAGGGTCTATAGTATCAAAATGTATTGAAAAATCCCCTTTTTTCTTATCCTGGAAATATAATTTAAGTGTTTTTTCTATTACAGAGAAAGCGATTTCATCCCAAGGTATTTCTGGCTCAGAGAAAAGTCTCACTTCTTCACTCTCAGGACCGGCAGAGTATTTGCCTTTAGATAATTTTCCCAAATACATCATATAAATTTGGCTGATATGTCTTAAGTCACACATAAAGAATAGTTTAATATTTTCAGATACAGCATTTGCTTCTTCTCTAGTTTCTCTAAGAGCACCCTCAGATACAGTCTCATTATTTTCGAGAAAACCTGCAGGTAGAGTCCAGTATCCACTTCTCGGTTCAGTCGCTCTCTTACATAATAGAATTTTGTCTTCCCATTCTAAAATACAGCCTGAGACCACTTTAGGATTTTGATAGTGAATATGACCACACACTGTGCATACTGCTCTTTCTTTATTGTCTCCTTCGGGTATCTTAAGCTCGGTTGGCGACCCACATACAATACAAAACTTTTGAATAGATTTATTAACTTTTGACATGATAGATTGCATCGTAACATATCATGAGTACTCTTTTACTCAAAATCCCATAAAAAAAATATAAATATTTATCAATAAAAAGATTTTTAATTAAGTTTTATTAATATTATCTTTTTATATAATATGACTGTATAATATTTCAAACTGTTAAGTCCCCATCGTCTAGAGGCCTAGGACACTGCCCTTTCACGGCGGCAACAGGGGTTCGAATCCCCTTGGGGACGATATTTCCAATCAGCACTTTTCTTAAAATAACAAATTACGCGATATAATGATCTAGATATGAAAAAAAATAATTCATTTGATATTGAGATTCTTAAAAAAGCAGCACGACAATTAATAGATGCTTATCATGAAGCTCTTTCTGATACCTCAGGAAAAAATCGTGGAAGATTAGCGATAGACATATTCCAACTAGAGAGATTTCTAACACAAGATAGAGTAAAATATTTCTCTGAAGCTGGGCAAGACAAATATGTTGATTCATTATTAAAGGAAAAACGAAATGGCGTATTCATTGATATAGGAGGTTATAATGGATGGACAAGCTCTAATACACTTTTTTTTGAGATATTTAGAGGTTGGAATGGGCTTCTAATAGAGCCAGTGAGAACTAATTATGATGAGGCAAAAATAATTAGGAATTGTAAGTGTCTCAATGTTTGTGTAGATCGTTTTGAACGTATAATAAATTTCATAGAAATAAAAAAAGGGTACACACAAATGAGTGGTATTCTGGAGAATATTGAGGAAACTGCACTAAAGAATATAAGAAAGAATCCGAATCATGAAGAGAAAATTTATGAAATCGAGACAAAAACTCTAGAAAATATTTTATTACAAAATAACATCTCTCAAATAGATTATATATCCATGGACATTGAAGGGGGTGAAAATGATATTTTAGAGACTTTCCCCTTTGATAAATTCAACGTAAAAGTTTGGAGTATAGAGAACAACTCAAATGATAAAAACATAAAAGAGTTAATGACTTTGAATAATTACAAATTTGTGGAATACATTGGTGTAGATGAGATATGGATAAAGAACTAGCTATGTAGATCTCTAGTTGAGTAGTAATTATTATTTCGATATATGCAGAGTTATAGATGAAACGCGCTTCGTTATGAAGAATGTAAGATAATGTATAAGTTTGTTACAGTTATAAAAATCAATTCTATTAATATCAATTTTTAGCCATTGGCATGCCTTAAGAACATAATAAGGATAAGTATATCGGAGGTTGACATTAAGATTTTGAGTGTGGCAATACTTTATAAATTCTTGTGTTGAACAATAGTGTGTTTTATCGAGAATATATTTCGTATCGTGATCAATGGTATCCATCATTTGTGTATGATTTTTAATGAACTTAATAGGTGATGTAAGGTATTTATAGAGAATAATAAATTTCCTTAATGATTTTTCTGATTTAAACCAGTGGGCAAATGGGACATGTATATGCCATTCCCAAAAAACATCTAGCGTTGGAAATAAATGGAATGAATTTCCTGATAGTTTCAGATTTTTATTTAATTTATGGAAAAAAGTGGGTTTATCAGCTACATGCTCTAATACTTGATTTGAGATAATTAAGTCAAAAAATTCAAGTTGCTGATGCCAGTCATCTGATGGTTTTAGTATTTTTATTTTCGTCTCCCAATCATGATTCTTGTATTTTCCTTTTAAAGCTGAATGTAATCTAAAAAGATGTGATTTATTTAATTCTTCATCCTTGAAAGTTAGCTCGCTCTCATGTACATCAAAAGCATAAAAATCAAAAGAAATTTCAGGGAATGTTTTTGATAGAGTATCAATCATATAAAGAAGAAATGTTCCGCTACCACATCCAACCTCAAGTACTCTCATATTATCTGGTAAATTTGGTTTCTGTCTTATTGAGCTAATGATACAGTTTGTTAAGTGAATATCGTTAAGAGTTATATTTCTAAAGTTATGTTCTTGTTTCATTATTTCTCTTTGTAATCTTTATAAGGTTAAGTTATTTTTAACACAATACAGACCATTATATACTATATCAATCTGCCAAACGGAGTTATTGCGTAGTAATATATAATTAGTGAATTACTTGTTACAACCAATTTATATCATTCGGATTTAATAGAACTTAATGCAAGTAGTTTATTTGTGTTAGACTGCAAGTTCTTACTGATCGAAATGAGCAGAAGAAACATTATATGCAAGGTGTAATCACGATGCTAAAAATACTTTTTCCATGGTGGCTTAAGATTTTTGTTAAAATTATCTTATCTAGGTTGCCAATTAACTATTCGACATGGCGTTCAATTTCTTTGTTTCGCCATTCAGCGCCCAATGTAAATGAATCTGCTACTGCACTAAAAATAATCGAGAGATATTTATCAATAGCTCGACAATATGTCTCTTTAGATGAAAGCTACAGCTGTCTTGAGCTAGGACCGGGCGATTCAATTATTACTAGTTTAGCTGCAAAAAAACACGGTGCAAGCCAATACTGGTTAATAGATACAGATAAATTTGCACGTACAGATCTAAAGCATCTAGTTGACACTTCACTCGATATGGGGATTATTCATAAGAACTTCAACATGTTTCGTACTACAGATGATTTGTTAAAATATAATAAGATTGAGTATAAAACTGATGGGATCAAATCATATGCTGAAATACCAGATTCATCGATTGACTTGATATGGTCGAGATCAGTGTTGGAGCACATCCATCTCGAGAAATTCAACAGTATACTAAAAGAATTGCATAGAGTATTAAAGTCTGGTTCGGTATCTGTTCATTCTATAGATTTTAGAGATCATCTGTCAGGTGGTATTAATAATCTCAGGTTTAGTAAAAACATATGGGAATCCTATCTATTCAGAACTTCTGGGTTTTATACAAATCGTTTAAGACCATCTCAGATGATTAATTTATTTTCAAAGAATAGATTTGAGGTATCAATATTTCGTCAAGATTTTCTGGATAAAATAGTTTTACCTAGAACTAAATTATCTAAAGACTATCGAAACCTATCAGATGATGATCTTAGAACTACAGGGATGATACTTGTTGCAAAGGCATTGAAAAAATAGTTATAGATATTCTAGCTTAATGTTGATGCAAATATTTACCATTTTTTTGGAAAAAATATTCAGTATTTCAACATTATCCTAGTAAACTAGATTAAATTAACCGTTGATCATTGAATTATGAGACAAATCGAAATATCTATGTAAAGATAGTACTGTAACTTTAGAGATCAAAGTATCGCTCAATAAAATTGTTCAGAAAATAGGGAGAAAATATAGAAAAGTATGAAATTCTTTTGGAACGAAAGATCAAACGGAAGTCCATTTGTAGAGATTGCTGTGTATGCACTAATCATATTTGTGGTGGTTTCACTTTTATAAAAACATGGACGTAAAAATGATTATAGCTGCTGCGTCCTGCTAGGGTGATCATTCCGAATTCTTGAAAAGCTTAACGAATACATGATTACTTCTAGCCAACTAGTTACAAAAGTGCTTATACTACTTATCATGATATATTTACTACATGAGGCTAGCTGTATTCTTTTCCAAAGTGCATTCATGTTTTGCAACTAAATTCCATGTCTTGCTCATGCGTTTATATTAGTTTGGAATAAATATTATGATCAGCTTTTTTCTTATATCCACGCTTTTTATTTTAGCTATTATTTCATTAAACAATAAATGGATTAATGAAAGTGTAAGTTATATGTTATCAGGAATATTTTCTTTTTTATTTGTAATCGGTCTTGTATTTATTATTACATCAATTTTATAGATTAGATCATAATGTCTTTTACTTCGCATTGAAACATATTCCGATACTTTGCTCTATGATGATTTAAATCTTTCGTCATTTGAATATCTATTTCCTCATCTAGAATCATTAATACTATATCCCTCTGCTTTTCGGAAACTTTTTTTTGATGAATGGCAAGATATAAATCCAAGCCGAATCTGCACAATTCTCTTTCACCAAAGTCATGATTTTTCCTCTCAAATCCAATTCTCACTGAGTCTGAGGATAGTGAAAAAATATTTGCTACTTCTTCGAAGGCATTAGAAGTACTAATCCCTTTAAATATCAAATCCCAACACCATGCATTCATACATACGAAAGTGGTTTCTTTGACCGGTCTCTGACCAGGTCCTCTGAGACCAAAAATAAAATCTGTTTCAATTGGATTGTTTGCTGCTTTTGCACTTTTTTCTTTTATCCACCTATTTAGTTGAACTGATGGCTGAGTACCCCTAACAAAATGTGATGAAAATTCTTTTATCAAAATCTCAGCCAATTCAGGGTTTGGATTTTTCATATATATATTAATTAGATACTCTTCAAATAGTTCAGAATTTTGATTAATCATTAAAAAAACTCCTCGAAATATATATAATAATGTGTTTCGATATTATAGTGAACAAAAACGCGCGGACTAAGATTAAATTTAGGACCATGGTAAGGGTATACCTGATATCCCTGTTTGTCGTAATGCCTATAATTTTTTTAATTTGGTATCTGACAAAATAAATTATACAAATATGGACTTAGTCTCGTAGATTGGTTAACCAAATAGTCTGGTAAGGTTTCAGCTCCATATCTCCACTAATATCATCAACTTCAATTTTTGTTATAAGATCTTGCCAGTGATCAAATCCTATTAGATTAAGATCAAGTAAGCTAAGTTTTACATACTCATCAGTTAAATTTGAAATACAAAATATACTCTGTTTTTTATCTAAGCTCTGTCTCCAAATTCCATATAAATTTTTTCCTAAATGAAGGGTGAACTGTACTGCGTTGGGGTGAAAAGCAGGTTGTTTTTTTCTAATTAGCATCAGCTTTCTCAATTGATGAAAAATAAATGACTCTGGTTTAGATTGATCTGACAGGTCAATCTTCGATATTTCGATTTTACCTCTATTTAGAGATCTATTTTGATTAGTATCTCTATATAATGAATAATTATTTTTAGTACCAAAAAGGCTATGAACATAAAAAGCTGGGACACCCTCAAGAGATAACATTATTGTATGGATACAGATAAATCTATCCAGAGATAAGTTCCCTTCTTTGCTGAATGACTCTCTCATAGCATCAAAAAGTGTAATATTTATCTCATATGGCTCTGGTGTATCAGTATTATTAGAACGATACGAAACCTTGCCACCATTTTTTTCCATCAAATTAATGAATTTAGCTATTTCGTCTTTACTCAGAAATGTCTCTGCAGGTCGAAGACGTATTCCATCATGGGATGCAATAAAATTTAGATATGATGTTCCTAATTGAGATGGAGGCATACTCATTGTTAGCTTCTCTAGATAAGATGAGTCACCAGCAAGTATGGAGTAAATTAATATGGGGGGAAGCGAAAAATTATATATCCAGTGTGCTTCATTTGCATTACCAAAATAAGATACATTTTCCCTGGCAGGGGTATTCGTCTCTGTAACCAATATAGCTTTGGGGCTCAGATAATCAAGTAGTGTTCTGAATAATCTTACGATCTCATGAGTTTTTTCTAGGTTGATGCAGCTTGTTCCTATTTTTTTCCATATAAAAGCCACTGCATCAAACCTAAAAACTGTAATACCCTTTGTGAGATAAAAAATAATGATTTGTACAAATTCATAAAGAACAACAGGATTGCTAAAATTGTAATCAACTTGATCTTTACTGAATGTGCACCATACATATTTTATTCCATTAGAAGTCTTCACAGGGTTAAGGAGGTCTGATGTTCTAGGTCTAACTACTCTAGATGTATCGAATGGCTCATCAAAATTTAAAAAATAATCTCGTCCTTTCCCTTTGCCTCTAATGAAGTTTCTAAACCATAGGCTTTCAGAGGATCCATGATTAATAACTACGTCCGCCATTACCCCAAAATCTTTTGAAATTTTCAAAATATCGTTCCACTGGCCAAATTGGTGATATACAGAATAATAATCTTTTACTGAGAATCCTTTATCTGAGCTTGATGGATAAAAAGGTAGTATGTGAACTATCTCGAAAACATCTGAACAATGATCTTTCAAAAATTTATATATTGAGTTGATAGGTAGAGTGTTTTTTTCTGTGATTGTATCTGCATATGTAATCATCGCAATGGTATTTTGTGACCACGCTTGTCCTTCTTCTGTGATGTGATTGGGCATGTCATCCTTGGATGTAACTACATATTCTAAAAGAGTGCAGGAGAGTTGATCAATGTCTTTTTGATTAAGGACATCGGTATATATACGATTTAAATGTTGTAATACTCTTTTTTCTAGATCTGATTTTCTGTTCTCCGACATATATTATTTTTTCTCTTAAATTTTGGAGTCAGACTCTACTATCTCTAAAAATCTTGTTTTTATATCTGGCATTGCGGTTTCAACTCTGTTCCAGTTTGTAATAAGTGGATTTTGATTTGGATTATCAAGAAACTCCTGTCCAGCAATAATTATATTATTTGAAAAGAGTTCGATCGCAATTTCCTCCTCATTTATATTTAACTCCAGGCCATTAATTTTCGCATCATTATAATAAATTTCTAATAAATCTAGTGCAGTACGATAATATGTTGCCTTCAACGTTCTCAGAGTATTGTGTGTAAAAGTATCGCCTTGAGCTGCAAGTTTTCTAATAAGGGTCTTAGTTATATCAATGGACATTTTTGAAAGTCCTTTACTGGTATCGTTTTCCGACAGGACCTGATGTTTATGATCATATGTATTAGCAATATCGACTTGGCATATTCGATTATAAGCCTGATTTCTCTGCATCTCAGACAGTAGCCCGATTTCCAACCCCCAATCACATGGGATCCTAATTTCCTTGAGTAGTCTGCTTTTGAAAGAAAATTCCCCGGCTAACGGGTACCTAAATACATCAATAAACTCAATATAATCTCTGTGACCAAGGACTTTTTTAAAAGTTTTCAGGAGAGGGGTAACAAGCAATCTTGTAACTCTACCGCTGAGAGCACCTTCTCTTATTCTTGGATAATATCCTTTACAAAATTCATAATTGAAATTAGGGTTTGAGACTGGATAGACCAAACGTGCCAAAAGATCCCTATTGTAAGTAGTTATGTCGCAATCATGAAGCGCAACTGAGCTTGCCTCGTTTCTCGAATAAGTATAACCCATACAGTACCATACATTTTTACCCTTACCTGATTGGTTTGGAGCAATTCCTATTTTTTTTAAATCACTGTCTAGTTTTTTCATTTTTGGACTGTCATTCCATAATATAGAGTGAGATTGATTAAGACTTGCAAAAAATTTTTTTGCTTTAATAAATTCTGATTTATCTGCGTTATCTAGGCCAATTGTAATATGATTCAAGTATTTGACATCACTCAAGCAAGATACAATATTTTTCAACGCTTCACCATCTAGCTCGGAATATAATGAAGGTAGAATTAATTCAATCGGTGCATCTTTTGAGTATTCTCTCAGTTCTTTCTCAATCTCGTCTAGAGAACGATTAGATAAATTATGAAGTGTGCTTATAACTCCATTTTGATGGAAGTCAGCCATATAGTTGCTCCTGTGATTTTATTTTTGAAAATACATTGTGAATACACTCTGCCCAGCCCTCAGGCGCATGATTGATGCTAGAGACAATATTATTGCTATCAATTTTTTTCAATAAATTACTATTGTTTTTTGATTTCACAACACATGCATAGTCTACATTATTTAACATTTCGATATCATTAGTACTGTCTCCTATGCCGACAGTTATGATTCTATCGTATTTTCCAGATGATTTAATTTGATTTAAAAAATACGTTACTGACTTACCTTTGTCTTGAGATGAACAAATATGACAAAACCTTCCACCTTTTATAATATTAAGACCATAATTCTCTAATACAGACTCAAATTGAGTATAACGGGACTCATCTGATTTCCATCTTACTAATATTGAAAAATCCCTTTTTGAGACTAAATCTAAGTCAGTACCGCTTAATCCTGAGAGTCGTGACCTATCATCGATGCAAAGGTCATCAAATAAATCCACATCATTTTTAAAATTATTTCTTATCTCCTTTTTTATAATTTCTTGAAATTTATCTATTTTCATCGACTCATACATTATGGAGTAACCCTCTCTCGATCTGACCGAGTCATTACCAAATATGTTCTTGTAATATATACCGCCTCCAGTTTCACAGATAAATGGAAAACTTGTTTTGAATCTATTCTGCATAGATACAATTTCATGGAATGTTTTGCTCGAGTTATAAATCAGTATATGTCTATGATTGTTTAGCATCTCAGCAATCTCAATATTTCCTCCCTCATTAAAAGTATCATTGTTAATGAAGGTTCCATCAATATCTGTGAATATCAACACAGTAATTTCCTTTAAGTCAAAGTTCATGATATTTATATTATCTACCTGTTTTTATGCAATTTATATGCCGTTTTACCCTCATTGGCATGATTTGTGCTTTATTTTAATTATGAAGAATATCAACCTACATAAACATACTATATTCAGAAAAACAAAAGATGTTCTTTTTTTTGATATAACTATGCCGAAATCTAATGCTTCTGATCTTGTAATACATGATTCTTCAGCCATATCACCTCCTAATGATTCTCTTGGTAATAAGCAATTTTACATACATTATCACCAGATAGATAATAATAGAGTTGTTCATGGCTCGAGGACTTTTGAACTCATTAATTTTGAATGGGATAAACCATATCAAATAATAAAGCTTGATCGTGAAAGTGGTGCTTTGAGGATACCTAAAAAAACTTATCATAGATCAGTATCATGTGATGATGGTTCTATAGTTATCAATCAATCTGAGAGAGATGATCTCTTCCAAGCAAAGAAAGAGTTTAGGCCTGTGTCTGTCATTAAAAACAAAAAACTTGCTTACATTCTTAAAAATATAAAACCTGTAATTGTTAAAGTTTAGTAAATCTTGAGTAAGAGTATCTATTTATATATATCTAAAAGCCTAGATATCCTCTCGATAACTCTTTTTTTACCCAACAGAAAACAAAGGTCATCAATAGATGGCGCATTCAACTTCCCAGTTGTAGCAAAACGTATGAGTGGACCTATATCTTTAAACTTAAGTTTCAAATCTTTACATGATGATTTTACACATGCGCTTATTGATGGCTTGTCGCTAAAGTCTATCGTAAAAAATTTTGCAACTATATCTTTTAAAATTTTTATGGTCTGATCTTTATCATACTTTTCAATCAGATTAATTTCATAGTCAATCTCATCCTTATAAAAATATGTGATACTATTAGCAATATTTTTAAGTGAGAATTCTCTTTCTATCCCAAGTAAAAGAATATTTTTTAGATAGTCATTGTTACTAGGTTGATGGTGCAAATTCATTTCTTGTAAATATGGAAGTATTTGCTTTGCAACATTGTCTAAGTCATCATTTTTAATGTAGTATTGATTCAACCAATTTAACTTATCGATATCGAAAGTTGCAGCTGATTTTGTAATGCGTTCTAGGCTAAAATGCTCAAGTAAGTCCTCAATGGAGAATATTTCTTGGTCTCCGTGTGACCATCCGGTTTTAGCTAAATAATTTATAATGGCATCTACTCTATATCCTTCTTTGAGAAAATGATTAATATCAACAGCACCATGTCTTTTTGATAATCTTTTCCCATCTATTCCGTGAATCATCGGTAAATGAGAAAACGATGGGACATCTGCTTCGAATGATCTGAATAAATTAATCTGTACAGGCAAATTACTTAAATGATCGTCGCCTCTGATCAGGTGAGTAATCCCAAGATCAATGTCATCTACTACAGATGTTAAATTATATGTAGGTACTCCATTTGATCTAAGGACAACTACATCAAAGAATGTTTTTGGATCAAAAGATATCTCTCCGTGAACAGAGTCTTTTATATTTACTGCCTGATCTCTTTGGTTTTTAAAACGAATGACATACCCATCCTTGTTCAATCTATTTTCATATTGAATATTTAAATTAGTCTCTTTTGTTTTTTCGTTTACTTCAACCTTGTCATAATATGCCAAATCTTTTTTCAACAACTCTTCAATTTTATCAATATAGTGATCAAATCTACTCGACTGATAAAGTATCTCACCGTCATGATTCAAAGCAAGATGGTTTAATGCAGAAATAATTGAATCTTTGAATTCTTTTGTACTTCTCGTGGTATCAGTGTCATCTATTCTTAGAAAGAACTTGCCATTATTTTTTCTAGCAAATAACCATGAATATAGTGCTGTCCTCACACCTCCTATATGAAGCCATCCTGTTGGGCTTGGAGCGAATCTAGTAACTGCATTCATAGTGTCATCTTAAAATTATTAATTAGTGCACCAGGTAATCTTGCACTCGAGGTTGATCGCTCCTCATATGACCCAGAATCGATTAGTAATTCTCTTTTTTCTGTAAGCCCAATCAAGTTATCACCAAGCATACTGTATACGCTATCATCAAATCTCATAGTATTAATTGGAGCTACTAGTTCTCCAGCCTCAACAACAAAACAGCCAAATCTTGTTAGACCTGTCATTCTTCCATTATTACGATCGGAAAAATTTAAATACCACAGATTACTTATATAGATTCCGCTATTAATTGTACTTAAGATATCGTGTTCAGATATATTTCCAGGACTCATATCAATAGAACTTGGATACTCCGATGTACTTGATGCATTGTGATCAACTGAATACTCAAGAGATGATCTAGGAGAAGTCAATGATTCAGAAAATTTTCCATTACTGATCATATTTATAGTTTCAGGTTTTATGAATCCATCTGAGTTGAAGTTTGCCGATAAACCATCTTTAATGTTTTCATCTATGGATACTGAATGATGAAGAGATTTCTCACCTTTGTTGAGTAGATGGAGCGGGCTTGTACCAATTTTATTTGCCTTATAGCTAAATCCTCCCCATGACATCATATCTAATATCTCATTAAGAGCTGATGGCTCAAGGTAAACAGTATATTCTCCTTTTTGAATCGTTTGCTGTGGTTTAGATAATATACTGAGTTTATTCATGCCCTGATCAAGGATTAAATCAAAATCATCATCACTCCAATTTTTTGATGAGTAGTTAAGCTTGATAGCATTATTGTTTTTATTATAAATCGAATAATCGAAGCTGAATGAGTAGTCACTATGCCAATTAAATTGACCAAGAGAGTTTGCTAACCCGGTATATATGTACCCTGATGAGTAAATTCCAACTAAGTCTAATGCTTTAATTTTACTAAAAATATAATCTAGGTTCTCTCTATCATCTACGACATCTTGAGTAGAAGAAACATCAGTAGACATTATAGATGTTGAAAACATAAGGTATGGATCTTTTGGAAGATCTGGTAGCTCTCTTCTTAGATAATTTAATGTTTTAACGAGTGTTGCTATGTCCCTTTTAAGACTACCATTTAGTCTTACATAAGATTTTAAATTTCTTTTTTCACGATTAGATAAGCTGAGAGATACTGAGATCTGTTTTACACTTCCTGGTTGTCTAATTTTACCTTTATTTAATCTAACGAAGCTGGAATCTTCCGCATCAAAGTTTATGATTAAGAACTCATCACTTTGAATATTTTTAAATAACTCTTTAACAATATTTTGAAAGTATTCTTTCATTACTCTCCACCAAATATCTCTATATTTTTAAAGAGGCATGGGGGAGTTGCGTGCCCAACAAATATAGTCTGATTTGGTTCACCCTTCCCGCAATTAGCTGTTCCGAGAATTGAAAATGTTGATTCGTCTCCAACCATTGATAGGTTATGCCAGAAATCTTTGGTTATCCCCCTGTAATTAGGATTTTTTACTACTGTCTTTAATTCCCCATCTTTGATAATAGTCCCTTTTTCACAACCAAACTGAAATTTATTTCTATAGTCATCAATGGACCAAGAATTGTTAGTCTCGAGAAGAATACCATTTTCAATAGAACTCACCATTTCTGAAAAAGATGAATTTCCAGGTTCTAGGTTAATATTACCCATTCTATCAATTGGTGGTCGATTCCAACTTGTCGCTCTTGAACAAGCCACAAACTCTTGGTCAGCTCGCTGTGCAGAGTAGTAACTCCCAATCGGTCTTTTTAAAATACCATTCTCAATTAGGTACTGCTTTTCTGCAGGAGTACCATCGTCATCATAGTTATAAGTTGCTAATTCAGAATCCTGTGAAGGATTAAAAGAAATATTAAGTTTATCGGAACCGTACTGATATGTTCCAAACATATCAAGGTTAACAAAACTTGAACCTGCATAATTTCTCTCATCACCTAAGATTCTGTCAAGTTCTAGAGGGTGACCTATCGATTCATGTATTTGTAAAATCATTTGATCGGGTGCTATTAAGGCATCAATCTTGCTGCTTGGACAATTCGGAGCCATTGATAACTCAACAGCATCATTTGCTATTTGTTTTGCTTGATTTATTAAATCTGATTCTTTAAGGAAGTTATAACCTGTTTGTCTCGCATGAGCATGCCCTCCAAAAGTCCTTGTTTGAATTTGTTTCTTATATTCTGCACAAGCAATTAGTTGAGGTAAGATATATGAAATATTTTGTCTAAACTTACTGCCATTAGTATCAGTAAACAGTGTTTCTAATTTATTATACCTAAAACTTGCACCCCAATTAGATATGGTTGGTTTAGATTTAAGTGATTTATTGATTTCGATGAGATAATCTACTTTATCTTTGTTGGACTCTTTCGACCAGCCATCTTTTTCATGTGTGAAATACTTACCGTTATCAATTGAACTATCTGGTGGCTTAGGTGTATGAATCAACTTACCTGAGGAATATTCAGCCCATAGTTTTGCTTTTTCAGTGGCTGTAAAAATTCCACTTTTTGTTAGATCGCTTGTCGCACTATATCCATAACCTCCATTATGTACAACAGTCACCATGAGTCCCTCATCTTCAATAATTTCTATTGGCTCAAGAACATTTCGCGTTACAGATATAATGTTTGTGTACTTGTTAACGAACCTAAATGAACAATAGTCTACATTAGGAAGATAGGTATTTATTTGATTAAGAAATTCGTTTTTCATGATTTAATAAGAAATACATTGTATCATTTAAGTTAAATTATGCATAAGATTTATCCACTTATACAAAGTAACGACTTCCCTTACATTGAGAGGAATGACCTTACGATATTACAGGTTAATCTTGGATATAAATGTAACCAGAGATGTCTTCATTGCCATGTAAATGCTGGCCCAAGCAGAACTGAGATGATGGATAAAGTAAATATCGATCATGTTATATGTTTTGCCAAACAAAATAATATCAAAACAGTAGACCTTACTGGAGGTGCTCCTGAGATCAATAAATATTTTACATATCTAATTGAATCATGTAAAAGAAATGGCATTCATGTAATTGATAGATGCAATTTAACTATATTGAATGAAAAAGGAATGGAGGGTTTACCTGGTTTTTTATCAGACAATCAGGTAGAAATTATTGCATCTCTTCCGTGCTACAAAGAACAGAATGTTGATGAACAACGTGGTAAAGGCGTATTTGATTCTAGTATCTTAGCATTAAAAAACTTGAACTCACTTGGATACGGGACTTCCAATCAATTAGTGTTAAACCTAGTATACAATCCTCAAGGTCCCATTTTGCCTCCTGATCAGCGCAAATTAGAGAATGAATATAAATATTTTCTCAAAAAAAGTTTTGGTATTGTTTTTAATAATCTTTATACAATAACGAACATGCCAATTAATAGATTTGGAAGCACTCTAGTTAGCAAGAATTTATTTGAAGGTTATATGAAACTTCTGAAAAATTCATACAGCAAAGAAGCACAAGAAAATGTGATGTGCAAGAGTATGATCAGCGTAGACCCATTTGGATATATTTATGATTGCGATTTCAATCAAATGCTTAATATCCCATTATCTAACAATAAAATTCATATTTCTGACATTAATAAACATTATCTATATAGAAGACAGATTGCTACTGCCGACCATTGTTTTGGGTGTACCGCTGGATCAGGTAGCAGCTGTGGTGGGTCTTTGATTTAGAATGAAATACTCAATAATTATCCCTACGCTAAATGAGGAGTTAACTCTTACTACAAACATGAGCTATCTCCAAGAACTAAAAAAAAAATTAGGAGCTGAAATAATAATTGTTGACGGCAGAAGTAACGATAATTCAAAAGAGATTTCAAAATCTCTGACTGACAAAGTATATGATAGTGTTCCATCAAGATCATTACAATTAAATGAAGGTGTGGCGTATGCTTCAGGGGAGTATTATATTTTTCTCCACGTAGATACCATCTTAGACAATAACGCTATCAGTAGTATTTTAAATATTTGTGATAATTTTGTATGGGGATTCTTTCAAATAAAACTTGATCGAAAAGATCTGAAATATAGTTTTTTAGCATATTGCATAAATCTTAGAAGTAAATTATTTAACTATTGTACTGGCGATCAAGTCCTTATTGTAAGAAAAAGTTTTTTTCATAGACTAAATGGCTTCAAAGAAATTGAATTAATGGAGGATATTGATGTAACAAACAGATTAAAGAAAATATCTGATCCAATTATTTTAAGTGGACACGCCATAACGTCATCAAGAAGATGGAGAAAATATGGCTACATTAAAACAATCTTACTAATGCGATTTATACGGATTTTATTCTTTTTAGGTGTTAGTACGAAAAGCTTAAAAAATATTTATAGATGAACTCGGTTATAAATATTTTAGCGAAAAACCCTGAAGTCAGTGATTGTAAAACTAGATTGAGTGAGTTGTTAACGAAAGATGAAAGAATATATCTGTCAAAAGAGATGTTAAAAATAATATGCTGTGAGATATCAAATTTAGATCTAGATAAATTTTTATATTTATATCCAGATACATCTGGAGATTTTGTGGAAAATCTATCTTCGGTTTATGGGATAAAGATTGCTAATCAGTCTCATGGTTTTTTGAGTAAAAAGATATATCATGCTCTAGAAAATCAAAAAAATAAATTTGATAAAAGAGTAGTGATTGGATCTGATATTCCGTCATTATCAAAAAGTGAAATCTATGATTGTTTAAGCTGTCTAGATCATTGTGATCTGGTTATTGGACCATCTAAAGATAACGGTTTCTACCTTGTGGGAGTCAAAAATCAATCGCATGAATGTTTCAAGAACATGAATTTGGATGAAATTCTTACAAAAGATTTAATTAGTATCTGTCGCACTGAAAGGATCAAATATAAATTGCTAAGAGAATTAAAAGATATTGATACCCCGAGTGATTTATTAAATTTATAGCCTACTTCTTGTGTAAATCATTTAACTTAACGTACTTAAGATAAGTATTAAACATGGTTGAGAATGCCACTCTAAAACCATTTTTTCCTTGAAATATACCACCACTGATTATTAATTTTTTGAATAAAGCCCAAAGTGCTCTTACAACGGGTCTCACATTTGAGGGTTGTACTCCGTTTGAAAAAAGTTGTTTTGCACTCAGCGTGCTTCTATAATTCATTTTATCAATCCATTCTTCCATTGATTCATAAGTATTATGCATGATATGTGCTTTGACTTTCATTGTGCGTTTACTTTGAACAGCTGCGTGGTCAAGTCTTGGATCATAGTTAACTTTTGTCCTATCATATAGTCTAGTTACATAATCAGGATAAAAGCCGGCGGCTTTAATCCATTCATCTCCACAATAATTTTTCCTTCTAAATGCGAAACTATCATAACCCTCATCTGGGTGGTTCATGTTATTTACATGGTCAATTAAATCTTGTTCAAGGCACTCATCTGCATCTAAGCTAAACACCCAATCATTCGATGCATATTTTGACGCCTCCATCTTTTGGGGCCCATCACCAAGAAACGGTTGTATGTATACTTTTGCACCCGCTGACTCAGCAATTTCTCTGGTGGAGTCTGTGCTCTCTGAGTCTAGGACGATTACTTCATTAGATATAAGTTTTAAACTCTCGACAGCGCGTAAAATATATTTCTCTGCATTAAGTGTGATTATTGTTCCGGATATTTTCATTATCTTTCTAATAGGTATTTATTAATTTTTCAAATTTATTAAAATGACTGTGATAATCATAGTGCTTGTTTACAAACTTAAAACCATTTTCAGTGATTTTCTCTTTTAACTGTGGGTCCCCTATAATCATATCAATTTTTTCCTGTAGATCACTATAATTCTTAGTATGAAATAAAAGTCCATTAAATTTATGTGATATTATCTCGGGGACACCTCCTGCATTACTTCCAATAACAGGTACATTCATAAACATGGCTTCTGCAACAATTAGTCCAAATGTCTCCTCGTATGTAGGTAGAATAATTAAATCAAAAAATGGCATATAACTCATGGGTGATTCTAAAAATCCAGGAAAAGAAATTAGACTGGACATATCATAATTTTTTGCAACATTTATAAGTTTATTTTTATATTTTTCATTCATACAATGACCAATAATACATAGCTGGATTTCATGTTTGCTTTTATTAACCGCCTCAATTACCAAATGCTGGCCTTTTTGTTCTTCGATTCTTGAAAAAATGCCAATGGTGAACATAGATGGTTTAATATTGTGTTTATTGAAAAATTCTTTTTTACCGATAGATAATTTTATATTAGGTTTACAAATGCCGTAATTCAAAATGTGAATTGTTGACTTATTTAATGGCAAATAGTTGCAAGCGTCATCATAGAGTTTTTTTGTAATTACTAAATATATGTCGACTTTACCATATATAAATTTGTGGTAAATTGATTTTTTATGTCTTGTTAACTTCATCTGTCTATAAAAGACTATTTTGATATCCCTGGGTGAAAGTATTTTTAAAAGAACTCCCAACAAGATATCTTTTGTCCAACTCACATGAATCCAATCTATTTCGTTTTGTAATATAAATTTTCTTAACCTGATGAAATTACGAATAGTTTTCAACAAGCCATGTGCTTCACATTCAATTTTTTTGTCGATATTTTTAGAGATATATGAATTTTTTGAACATGCCACATGAAAGCCTTTTTGTTTCTCATAATGTCTAGTGAATTTGAGAAAATAAAGCTCTAATCCACCTTGATCTGGAGATGTACATAATGCTAACAATCTATTCATAATCATATATTTTTTGGTTATTATAGTCTTATTGTTAATATATAAACAAAGAATTATTTATAAGTTGCGAGATTCCGTGGTATATCAGTGACATGAAGAAACTTCTAGTTGTAAGAAATGACAAATTAGGTGATTTAATTCTGACATTACCTGCTCTTAAAATTATTAAATCCTCTATCACTGAAATAGAAATTGATTGTCTTGTTGATAGTAAATATTATGAAATTAAAGATATGACTAAATATATTGATAACGTTATCTGTAATCATAGTAATCTCATAAATACTATAAATTCAAAAAAATATGATTACTCAATTAGTTTCTTTTCAACATTTGATGTTGGTTATAAACTTTGGAGATCTAATATTAAGAAAAGATATGCTCCAGCAACAAAGCTTGCGCAATTTTTTTACAATAAAAAAATCAAGCAAAATAGATCGATGTCAATTAAATCTGAATACGAGTACAATAACGACTTAGCAAAATTCTTTTTAAGAGATAATTCTTACGGTATTTCATCTTCAAGTGATTTTTGTATTTCACTTGAGTCTAAAGCAGATTCTGATCTTGAAAAGAAGAATATTATTTTTGTACATCCTTTTACTGGAGGTTCATCAAAAACTCTATCATGCAACGACTTTATTGAATTATGCAAAGAGCTCGACAAACTGAACGATTGTAGTTTTATTCTTCATTGTGACTGCAAAGATTATCCTAAATGTATTGAATTAGAGAAAAAAGCTGTAGGTCTAGATATAAGAACAATATCTCCCACTGAAAACCTTTCAACAATGTTCAATAATATTAATCAATGTGACCTATTTATCGCTGGATCTACTGGTCCACTCCATGTCGCTGCTGCATTGAATAAAAAAACTGTTGGATTTTATCCAACCAAAATATCCTCAACATTATTGAGGTGGGATACAATTAATGATGAAAAAAATAAACTTTCATTTAATGATATTGGAGATAATGACAACTTCATCAAAGTAGATTTATTTCATACAGCTGAATTGATAAGTAAAAACTTATTGAATTAATTTAGAAATAGACTGTCTGACAGAATTGACAGAAATATTTTCTAGACAGTTCATATGCTCCAATGGACATATCCTTTTAAAACATGGGCTGCAACTCAGATCTTCATACATTATGACTTTTTTATCTTTTTCAATAAGAGGGGGTGTATATTCAGGAGACGAGGACCCATAAATTCCTACAACAGGTCTATTTAAAGCAGCTGCGACATGCATCAAACCAGAATCATTTGATACAACACAAGTTGATTGGCTTAAGATAATAAGTGCATCTTCAAGTGATGTTTTTCCAATTAGATTTATATAGTTATTAGATTTTATTTTATGTGTCGACGCTGTAATAGATTCATCGATACCTACAAAGACTACCTGATAATCGACATGAATGCTGTTTGCTAAGTCGATCCATTTTTTTATTGGCCATTTCTTGGCCGGTCCATATTCTGCATCTGGGCAGAAGACTATGTATTTTTCCTTGATATCATATTTATCGAGAATATTTGTATTGTTAATTTTGGAAGCAAGGTTCGGTCTGAATTCTGGTTTGTATCTATGATTAATAAGATTAAGATATCTATTCGCCATACCCTCTTTTCGATCTATCTTTCTAATTATTCTGTTGACGAGTCCATATCGAAATTCTCCCAAGTAGCTTATCCTATGTTTAATGCCTGCAAAAAATGGAATTATTGAAGATTTAAGGCTGTTAGTAAGAATATAACAACAATGATAATTTTTTTTCCTGAGCTTTAAGCCTAGTGAAATTCTATATAACAGAGACAACTTGCCATGTTTTGTATGAGTGGCAATTACATTTGAAACATCTGAGAAATATTTTGCTATGTCTAACAAGTTATCGTTAACTAGTAAATCTATTTCTGAATCTTTATGTATTTTTTTTAGTGCATTTATAAATGATAAACTTATAACTAAATCACCTACCCAGGCAGGTGCTATTATAAGAATTCTCTGTCTATTCATATCATGCGTCAGAAAGAAAAGATAAGTAAGATTTTACACCATCTTCCAGTTCTGTAGAAATGCCCTTGTATCCTGCATTACGGAGATTTGTTAAGTCAGCCTCTGTGAAAGCCTGGTACTGCCTCTCTAATGCACGTGGAAAATCAATGTAGTTAATGTGACCTGATTTATGGAAATCAATAACACTGTTTGCCACATCATTAAATGATCTACTCTTACCAGTTCCAACATTGTATATTCCTGAAATATTATTCTCCATAAACCAAACTTTTATATCAATAGTATCTTTCACATAGACAAAATCTCTCCTCTGCTCTCCATCAGAATAACCATGACTGCCTCTAAAAAGATTAAGTTTTCCTGTTTCTCTGATTTGGTTATAAAAATGAAATATTACGCTACTCATCACGCCTTTATGTTGCTCATAGGGACCATAAACATTGAAATATCTCATACCAACAATTTGAGAGTTTATTTTGTCGAAGTTTTCTCTCACATAGTTATCAAATAAAAGCTTTGACTCAGAGTAGTGGTTAAGTGACGATTCATAGGCCTCATCTTCTATAAAAGTATTACCATCTCCATAAACTGAGGCAGAGGAGGCATATACCATTTTGATAGCATTATTTGCAGCGTACTCCAAAAGCATTTTAGAATAGTTAAGATTTACATCCATTATGTACTCTCTATCTTGTTCAGTAGTTTTAGAGCATGCACCTAAATGAAAAATATATTCAATTTTATTTTTATATTTTTCATTCAATAAATCTTTTCTAAACACTTCGTGTCCAACACAATCAACAACATCAATATTTTCAATATTCTTGAATTTATCAGAATGACGATCTAATTCTTCTACAACTAATACCTTGTGATTGAGCTCTAGCAAAGCACGAACAAGATTAGTACCTATAAAACCTGATCCGCCGGTAACTATAATCATATTCTGAATGATACATGATTTTTTTATTCAATTATAATAATACTGAATAAAAGTATTGTTATGTCGCTGATTTAGCTGTTACAATTACTTTCTTTGAAATGAAAAGATCACAAATACTTGTCGGTATAATAATGGGATCACAATCTGATTGGCCAGTCATGAAGCACGCCTCAGACACTCTAAAAAATCTATCTATAAAACATGAGAAGAGAGTGGTTTCAGCACATAGAACGCCTGATCTGTTATTCGATTATGCTGAGAGTGCATCAGAACGAGGTATTGAAGTCATAATAGCAGGAGCAGGAGGTGCAGCTCACTTGCCAGGTATGACTGCTGCAAAGACTCATCTCCCTGTAATAGGTGTACCAGTTAAAACTAAAAATCTAGAAGGAAAAGACTCGCTGTTGTCAATAGTGCAAATGCCTGCTGGCATCCCCGTGGCCACAGTAGCAATTGGAAAAGCTGGATCAATAAATGCTGGATTACTTGCAGCTTCTATATTGGGCATCAAATACCCAATAATCAACAAAAAAATATTAACTTATAGAAAAAAACAAACTCAAAGAGTTCTCAAATCTGCTAAATTAATTTAATGAAGATAGCTATTTTTGGTGCAGGTCAACTTGCAATGATGATGATTGATGCATCAAAAGATCTTGGTCATGAATTTATTGTAATAGATCCGTCATCACAACCGCCCGCAAGTAAACTGTCCAAGCATTATATGGTTGAATACAATGATGAGGATATATTGAAATTTGTAGCTTCCGAATGCGATGTAGCTACTATAGATTTTGAAAATGTTGATATCTGTTCACTTGAGTACTTAGAAAATCATATCAAAGTTTCACCGCCTTCAAATGCACTCAAAATATGTCAAGATAGATTGTACGAAAAGAGATTATTTGCTGAGTTAGGTATTAATGTAACCGATTATCATCCTGTGGGAGATCTAATGGATATAGAAAACCTGGTTTGTGAAGATAAATCAAATTATATACTCAAATCAAGAAGATTTGGATATGATGGTAAAAATCAGCTCAAATGTGATGAGGAAAAAGAATTATTAAACAATCTGCTTTTGAACAATGACTGCATAATCGAGAAGATAGTCGATTTTACAACAGAAGTCTCATTAATATGTGTCAGACAAGACGAAGATACGATGTTTTTCTATCCTCTTGTCGAGAATTTTCATAGAGATGGAATTTTGAGATATAGTACTTTCCCATATTTGAATACCTCGCTACAAAATTTGGCAGAGGAGTATGCCACTAGTTTATTGAAACATTTTAATTACGTAGGAGTTTTAGTAATTGAATTTTTTGTAAGTAAAGACGGGTCACTCATTGCAAATGAAATGGCACCACGTGTCCATAATTCAGGGCATTGGTCTATTGAGGGCTGTTCAATGAGTCAATTTGAATCACATATTAGATCAATAACCGGACAATTGACAACGTTTGCTGATGATTTCAAACCTTGTCTGATGATTAATGTTTTATCAAAATATCCTAATCGTGAAAAGATGAGTGAATTAGGAAAATATTATATGCATTCATATGGTAAAGAAGAGAGAGATTTAAGAAAGTTGGGACATATTACGAAAGTCGCTGATCATAAACAGGAGCTTCTGAAAGATTTAGAAAGATATTTAGATATTTTAGATAATTAAATTTTAGTTAAATTCTTTTTTGCTTGAACTTTTGCCTCCTCTACACCCCATTGATCATAACTATTAATGCCCCATATAACACCCTCAACAAAAACTTTATGTTCGTACATACTAATCAACTTCCCAATTCTATCTGGAGATAATTTATCAATTCCAATTAAATTCGATGGCGAACCACCTCTTAAACTTTTGTGAATTTCTCTCGTTTTTTTACCTTTAAAAAGTAAATCTGCCTGAGCGAGGACATTCGCAGCAAGAAATCTTTTAGAATCAGTATCAAGCTTTTTCAAATAGACAAAATCCAGATAAATGTCGATTGTACCTTGATGAACAGCTTGGAAAAAAGAGTGTTGGCATTCTGTTCCAAGTGAACCGAAAAGTATTGGTGAAGTGTAATTAAATGTAGTGTCATCATTAGTTGTCGCGGATTTACCATTGCTCTCCATCTCAATTTGTTGGAGATAGTCCGGGAGGCTTCTAAGTCTGTATGAGTAGGGAACAATCACATTAGCATATTTTGATAGAAAATTTATATTCCAGATGTTAACTAGTGCTAAATTTACAGGAAGATTATTTAAAATACTGCTCTTATAAAAATGACTATCCATACTCTTTACGCCTTCTATAATTTTTTTATAGCTATCGATACCAAGCTCAAACATATTAATCAGGTTCACAGGAGATATGACCGAAAATCTACCTGGCAGTGTTTTCATGAAAGTGAAAATATTTTTTTCAGAGAAGTTATGTTTTTTACACATTTGCTTATTAGCTGTTATAGCTACATAATGATTTTTAAATATATAACTAGCGACTTCACTATGGTTTTTATTAATATATCCATCTATGTATGATTTTACTCTCATGGTTTCATCCGTTTTAAAGCTTTTTGAGACAAATATGAATATTGTTTTTTTTACATCTATTTTTTTTAAGAGATCGCTAATCTCATGTAGGTCCCCACTAGAGACAAAGTGAGTGAGAAAGTTATTGGTTTTAAAATCTTCCAGTGCCTCAGATAAAAATTTTGGTCCTAAGATCGACCCTCCTATACCAATATGAACGATATGCGATATGGTAATATTTCCATGATTACCTGTTGTTATATTTTTTATCTTGAGATAAAACTTCGACATTTTATCTATATCGCGCTTATAGGAAATACTGTTTCTATAAGAAACAAATGATACTCTCTGAGATTCCGTATGACTGATATACTTATTTTCAAATAGTTGTTTGCGTTTTTTAGAAAATTTTGACAGTGTTAACAAACTTTTCATTTTAACGAGAACTTCTCTGCTAATGAGATTTCTTGTTAAATCTAAGCTTATGCCACCGAAGTTAATAGTCTTAAGAGGTTGTGTATTCTTTTTCTTTGATTTCTCATAAAAAGAATTTAATCGCTCTCTAATATCCACAGCTATACAGCGTTAATTTTCTTATTTACTGGTTTATCAATAATATTATTCATCTCATCTACATAAATAATTGTAGGTTTATGGTTAACATACTCGTTATCCATCAACATACAGTATGTGCAAATAATAATTTGATCATTAATGTTAATCTTATGGCAAGCCGCTCCATTAACAGCAATTATACCTGTATCTGGTTTCCCAGGAATTGCGTATGTGGAGAGTCTCTCCCCGTTTGAGATATCATATATATCTATTTGTTCATAAGGGCGAATGTTTGCTGCTTTCAACAAAGCCACATCGATTTCGCAAGAACCCTCGTAGTTGATGTTTGAGTCAGTTACTGTTGCTTTGTGTATTTTTGAATTAAGGTACCTTCTCTCCATATCGATATACTACTATTATTTAAGACTATTTTAACTAAATTTCTATATTATCTATCAATCTAACATCATCTAAATAACATGCTATAAATATACCACAACTTTTTAAGTTATCGCTTGCTTCCTCCAATGTTATCAATGACCGGAGATCTAGGTACTCAACATGAATATCATTACTTTCAAGATACTTTATACTTTCCTCTTTCAACTTATCAAACGAATTACCTTTTAATAACTCTAATTTCATATTTTGTAAGGTTTCAAAAATACCAAATGCTAAACTGAGTGACTCTTTCGAAAGTCTAGTAAGCCTAGAGCTCAGTGCTATATTGTTTGGACTCCTAACAGTATCCACGTCAATAATATGTGTACTAGGGAAGAAAGTATTTGCTAAATATTTAATTAGCATAAGTTGTTGAAAGTCTTTTTTACCAAAACATGCAAAATCAGGATTGACTATGCTAAAGAGAAATTTTACTACTTTATAAACACCTAGAAAGTGACCTTCTCTTTTTTGGCCACATAGATAACGTGTAAACTTTGGTAAATCAATATTTTTTTCGATATCAATCTCATTAGAGATATCTCCATCTGGAACATAAACAAGCTTGATATTATTTTGCCTACACATCTCTAAATCTGCCTGTAGGCTCCTCGGATAATTCTGATAGTCATCACTTTTATCAAATTGAAGGGGATTTACATATATTGTCGCTACTTTAATTGTATTACTAGGAGCACTAGAGAATAACGCTTGATGTCCAAGATGAAGATTTCCCATTGTGGGTATGAGTGTAATCTTATTTCCAGAAGATTTATATTCTCTGATTTTATCTGAAAGGGACTCCTTATTATAAACAATTTGCATTATTTCAATTTTTTTCTAAACTCTGCAATCTGTTTGTCAAGTGATGTTTTATCATTTTTGAAAAATCCGTCTATTTTATTAAAACTAATACCAAGTAGGTCGTATATGACAGCCACTTGACCATCGATGCCTCTTCCGGAACCAATTCCAATCACAGGTGCATTGCAATTTTCACTAATTCTCCTGGCTAGACTATTCTCTAAACATTCAATCAATATCACCTGTACTCCTAATTTATCTAGACTTATTGCGAGATCATACAATTGTTTTGCCTCATGTTTACTTTTACCATACTTACGATACCCAGATCTAGATTTAATAGTTTGAGGAAGTAAACCTATATGTGCACATAGTGGTATATTTTTCTCTATAAGATATTTTGCTATATCTAGATTATCTACATCTATCTCAATTTTAATAAGATCAGCAAGTCTTGTTAAAATAAACTTATTGGCATTTTTATAAGCCTTAAATTTTGTATTATATGAATTTTTTGGAAGATCTATCATTAGGATAGAGGTTTTTAATCCTGATTTCACACATCTCGTGTGATATGTTATTTCATCTAAAGTCACGCCATGTGTATTTTTTTCACCTTTTATAACTTGCCCAAGTGAATCTCCAACTAGAATAATATCTACTCCAGAAGACTCAAGGTATTTACTCATACTGGCGTCATATGCAGTAATACATGATATTTTCTTTCCTCTTCTATAGAGATTCAGTAATTTACTAAGTTTGCTCATAATTATATTGAGGAAGGATTAAAGTATTTTTTTCCATTTATATCCGATGATATTTCTTCTATGAGCATTTGATAATCAGTTTCATTATTTATGTTTACATTTGATGTATTAATTATTAGAACAGGAGAGGCGTTATATTCATGGAAGTGTTTCGTATATATCTCATTTACAGAATCGATATATTTTCTTTTGATGTTTCTCTCAATGACTAGACTCCTTTTCTTTATTCTCTCTAATAAAATATCTGTTGAAGCTTGGAGATATATTATTAAATCAGGTATTGGGGGTTTAAATTCTAGTTTTTTTCTGATTTCCTTATACATTGTATATTCGACTTCAGTTAGATTTAGTTTTGCAAATAATTCATCTTTTCCAAAGTAAAAGTCAGAAATAAGTAAGTTTTTTGTGTCCCTTACTTCTATTGATTGCTCTATTCTTCTTAATAAAAAATAAACCTGTGTTGAAAAAGAATTTAATTGGTTGTGATCATAAAAATCTTTCAAAAATGGATTGGTAATATAATCCTCAAATATTGTCTCACATTTGATAGTATCTGATATTTTTTTAGCGAGAGTAGTTTTACCAACGCCAATAGCGCCCTCAATAGCAATATATTTTTTATCTATCATCAGAGGTTTTTTAATAATTTATTAATATTTCCATATTTTGGAACTTCATAACCATAACTTGTAATCTCATAAAGTGGTATTAAGACAAACTCCCTGTACTTCAAACCAGGGTGTGGAATAGTTAGCTTTTCTGTATCCATTATAACTTGCTCATATATGAGTATATCTAAATCTAGACTTCTTGGGCCCCATCTCTTGGTTTTCTTCCTATTGTGATTTTTCTCAAGCGACTGTAATTCCTCAAGTAACTTATTCGGGGATAGCATAGTCTCTATTTCGACCACAGCATTTATAAAGTTAGGTTGAAACTTTGGTCCGAGTGGGACAGTTTCATAAAGACTAGATTTTCTTACCAATCTAGTTTCATGTATTCTATTGATCTGTTTAAAAGCGCTTTGGACTCTAAAGTGAGGGTGGTTTTGGTTACTTCCGATACCTATGAAAACTTGATTCAATTTAAAAGGCTTATGTTAGCTTTTCTTTAATTCTAGCAGATTTTCCTGACCTTTCTCTGAGATAGTATAGCTTAGCTCTTCTGACATCACCTCGACGTTTTATTTTTATGCTATCTATTAAGGGGCTATGTGTTTGAAATACTCTCTCAACGCCCTCACCATATGATATTTTTCTGACAGTAAATGATGAACTAATTCCTCTATTTTTCACAGCAACAACTACGCCCTCAAAAGCTTGTACGCGCTCTCTTTTACCCTCCTTTACCTTTACAGAGACAACTACTGTGTCTCCACTTGATAGTTTAGGAGTATCTTTGATCTGCTTTGCCGAAATTTCCTCTAGGATTTTAGTCACTTTTCTTTTCCTGATGTTCTGCTATAAATTCTTGGAGTAGTCTATCATCTTCTTTTGAAAGATTCACGTTTTTTAGCAAATCTGGTCTCTTGAGATAAGTAAGTCCTAGTGACTGTCTTCTTCTCCAAAGTTTTATTTCACTGTGATTTCCTGATAGTAATGTATCTGGAACAGTTAAACCATCTATCTCGCTAGGCTTAGTATAATGCGGATGATCAAGTAGATTATCACGAAATGAGTCATTATTGATAGATTCCATATTTTCCGGAATTCCAGGTATTAATCGAGTAAGACCCTCAATTATTGCAGCAGCAGGGATTTCACCACCAGATAGAACATAATCTCCCATTGAAATCTCTTCATCCACAAGATTATTCACTATTCTTTCATCAAATCCCTCATATCTTCCGCATATGAAAGTTATATTACTTTCGACTGAGAGTTGTTTAAGTTTTGATTGTGTTAAAAGCTTGCCTTGCGGAGATAGTAGAATCGTTTTTGAGGGCTTTATCTTTTCAAGAGCTTCCTTAACAGGTGCGTACTGTATTATCATACCAGGGCCTCCACCAAAAGGTTTGAAGTCAACTCTCTTGTGCTTATCATTTGTATAATCTCTTAGGTTAATTACATTTATACTGATGAGCTCTCTATCTAGTCCTTTTTTTATAAGTCCGTGGCTTTTAAAGGATTCAAAAAAATTCGGATAAACTGTTAGTAAATTAAATAGTTTCATGATCTATAACAATTTTTTCATTAGGTATCACTTCAATGTGATTTTTAATATAAGGGATGTATAAAAGTTCTTTATTCTGTTTCACAGCCAAAATATCATTTGCTCCGTTATTGAAAATAAACTCCACAGATCCTATGTAAGAACCTTTTGTAGTATAAATCTTTAATCCTTCGATATCCCTCCAATAATATTCGCCCTTTTCTAAAGCAGGAATATCCGACGCTTCAATAAAAATATTTTGTCCAACAAGGGATTCTGAAGAATTAATATCATCATAGTTTTCCATTTGAATAATGATTTTTTTAGGCATAATCTTTAGATCAATAATCTTAATGAATTCTTTTTTATTTTTAAAAAAAAGGAAAGTGTTGTAGTTCTTGATATTTTGTGATGGATAAGAGTAAGACTGAATTACTAACCAGCCTTTGATCCCATGTGTAGCAACTATCTTACCTATAATGATGGCATTATGTTTGTTCATGATCTAATCCGAAGAATATTGGATCAGTTTTTTTCTTTTTGACTATCAGCTTCTTCAACATTAGCAGCGTCTGCAGGGGCCTCTTCAGCTTTAGCTTCTGCTGCAGGAGCCTCTTCAGCTTTAACTTCTTCTGCAGGAGCTTCTTCAGGTTTAACTTCTTCTGCAGGAGCCTCCTCAGCTTTAACTTCTTCTGCAGGAGCTTCTTCTGATTCTTTAGCTTTTTGTTTTTTTATTTTATTTTTTTCTAATAGCTCAGTCTTAACTTTCTGACGTTTCTCAAGGTTATCTGGATCAAGCGAGTACTTTTGAAGTAATTTTACTCTGTCTGACATTTGTGCGCCTTGATTGAGCCAATACTCAAGTCTGTCTTGTTTTAGCGTTATTCTTTTTTCATTTTCTAGATTAGGATCATAGCTGCCTATTCTCTCAATACATTGTCCATCTCTTTTAGATTTCTGGTCTACCACCACGATATGATAGTAGGGCCTTTTCTTGCCGCCGCCTCTTGATAATCTTACTCTGACCATTTATACCTCATTTTCAAATCATGTGATTATATCACCACATAGTAAAATCTCATACTTTTATAACAAAAATAACAAAAATTTAGCATATTAGTAGATAATTTTATATATAATCATCAGAGATGGACCTTTATAAAACTTGTTTAATTAAGACAATACTATCTGACCAATAAAGCAATAATGCTGTACCTACCGCACATAATTGGAATTATTTATCTCGCAATGTCAGTATGCCTGTTTAACTTATATATGGGCAGAGATTGTAAGATTCCCCTAAGCATTTCTTATCTAAGAATTATTGGTTTATTTTTACTAGGATTATTCGTTTTTAACGTTGCATATCCATTTAACGTCTTTAGCTTCGTAAGCTCACTTTTTATAATACTATTCATAATCAATCTGTTTTTTATAGTACTTAATTTCTATCGACCTGTTGATTATATCGGTCTTATACTTAATCCTGTAATATTTCTCGCACTATTTACATATGTTTTAGTTGACTTGCCTCAAGCAGGATCAATAGTTGACAAAAATTTATATATACACATAATATTTTCATTGTCTTCATATGGATTCCTCTTCCTTGCAGGTATCCAAGCTTTGATCTTAAAGTATCAAATAATAAGTATTAAAAATATTCATCACTCAACACTTCTAAATTCATTCCCTTCTATTGAGGAAATGGGCAAAATAATGCATCGATTGATTCTATCTGGATTTATTTTACTCACGCTATCACTTCTCTCTGGAATACCATATATGACTAGTGCTAGTGGAAATGATAATAGTCAGAAAATAATATTTTCTATAATTGCTTGGATAGCTTATCTATATCTCTTATTCAAAAAATCAAATTATGGAATTAATGATACTTCTGCAGCAAACATGACCATTGGTGGTTTAGTCTTTCTAATACTTGCATATTTAGGAACAAAACTCTTTATTGTATAATTATGAGCGATATTAGCCTAGATAGTCTTTTTTTAATTCTAATAATCTTGTTATTCATGTCGGCTTTTTTTTCTGGATCTGAAACAGCATTAATGAGTGTAAATAAATATAAACTTAAGCATCGTGTGAAAAACAGAGAAGCTTCAGCAATTAGAGTAGAATACTTGCTTAATAATACAGATAAAACACTTGGCTTAATATTACTCTTAAATAACTTTGTCAATATATTAGCCTCTGCTATTACAACACTTATTGCAATTGAAATCTATGGTGATGCAGGGGTTGCTATTGGAGCTGGAGTTTTAACATTTTTAATATTAGTTTTTTCTGAGGTCACGCCAAAAACATTTGCGTCACATTATGCTGATGCTATTGCGTATAAAATATCTTTTATATTTTATTATGCCCTTATCGTATTCAATCCAATTGTAGTGTTCATCAATTTTTTTTCAAAATCTATATTAAAGATATTTAGAGTAAATAAAAAATTAAAAGGGTCAGACAACCTCTCAAATGAAGAGATAAAAACTATCATCCAAGAGTCATCTAGTAAAATAACCGAAAACTACGAGGAGATGGTGCTTAACTTGCTGGATTTACAGCAAGTTACTGTAGAGCATGCAATGATACCAAAAAATGATGTGGAGGGAATTGATATAAATGACACTGAAGAAAACATTAATAAAAAATTAATAGATATAAATCATACGAGAATGCCGATTTATACAAAATCATTGAATAACATGAAAGGTTTCTTAAATAAGAAACATATCCCGTCTATGGTACAAAATAATGATGTAATTAAGGTAGAAAAATTACTCGAATACACCACAGAACCTTATTTCATTCCCGAAGATACATCCTTACTTAGCCAACTTATAATTTTCAAGAAGGAAAAAAAGAGGATTGGCTGTGTAGTAAATGAATACGGTGATATTAGAGGAATACTTACGCTCGATGACATATTAGAGGAAATTGTTGGAGAATATAGTATTTCCGGCCAAAAAGATGCTCTTATAAAGGACATCTCCCGGAATAGAATAGAAGTTCATGGATCTATACAACTCAGAGATATAAATAAAAGGTTGGGTATAAACTTATCAGATTCTACAGTTACGACAATCAATGGGTATATTCTAGAAGCTTTGCAGGAGATTCCTCAAGCAGGTATGACTTTTAGAGAGGATAATATTATTATAGAAGTAGAGAGAGTAAATAATAATTACGTAGAA
>MDTE01051387.1_pt1 | contig 31520 bp, 25 predicted proteins | sample 811231 | NCBI WGS metagenome assembly MDTE01 (sample SAMN05326651, study PRJNA326480) | marine metagenome | isolation source: seawater | place: Indian Ocean: Red Sea | collected 2010 | reverse complement strand
TATGGCCCCATATTGTAAAACAACAGTTATATCAATCAATCTTAAGATTTCTTTCATAACAGCTGTAATTCATATAGTACTTTATAGCGTTTGATTATTGAAATCTGCACCTTAAAATGCAACTAGAGATTTACAAGTTGTAGCATGCTTTCTGGAGCTGTTCTAAAGCAATTCCGCACCTACTTGAAAAGTCAGGTTGGTCATGGCTGGAGTGTGGAATGAATAAAAAGCAAAGGAAGACTCTTAAAAAGAGTATCTTTTAGATATTTAACTGGCGAAAGAAGTGTAGTTTTATTGGAAATTGATTTTGCTGTTGATAATCAAGATGAACTTGTGAGAAGGGTACCAAATGGAAATTGCAAGGTAATAAAGTGGATTATTCTTTTGATTTAATTAATGCCGATTGTGGCGATCTTCTACCAACAGAGAAAAATGAATTAAGTCATAAATTTTTAAAGTTTATTAAATTAAGTAGTTTAATAATTAATTGATAAATATTTCAAACCCTCGAAGAATTTAACTTAGTTATTTATCTAATATTAAAACAAATTTTATAATAGATTAAATCTAATTAGTTACCTTTTTGATAAAAAAATGATTATTATTTCGCATAGAGTAAATACTATAAATAAGTTATTAAATATATCTGAAGAATATGGAATTGAAATAGACCTTAGGACAAGAAATGAAGAAATAATTATTTCCCATGACCCCTTTAAAAATGGTGAGTATTTTGAAGATTGGATTCGTTATTATAAACATAAGATTTTAATTCTAAATGTAAAAGAGGATGGTTTAGAAAGCAAAATTATTGAAATATTGAGAAAAAATAAAATAGATAAATTTTTTTTCTTAGATCAATCTTTTCCTGCAATTCTCAAATCAGTTAATAAAAGAGAAAAACACAGCGCAATAAGAGTATCTGAGTATGAATCAATAGAAACAGCTGTTTCTCTAAAAGGTAAAGTTGAATGGATTTGGGTAGATCACTTTACAAAATTTCCTCTAGATTTTAAGGCATATAAATTTTTAAAAGATCTTGGATTTAAAATTTGTATTGTTTCTCCAGAACTACAAAATGGAAATTTAAATACTGCAAAAGAACTTAAAAATAAACTCTTATCCGATAAAATAGAAATTAATGCAGTTTGTACAAAGTATTTGGAATTATGGATTTAAAAAAGGCTTTTATAAATATTTATAAGCAATTTATAAAGACTTAAAGTATAAGTTATTCTCACTAAAAATTAAAATTTTATCTCTTTTATTTTCGCCTATTCCATTAATAATTTGTTTAATATTTTCTTTCTCTTTACAATATAAGCTTAATTTGCGACTATCCCCTCCATCTCCATAGATAAATAAAATATTTTTATCTTTAAATTCATCCATTTCTTCAATTAAAGTTTTTTCTTTGAGTAGTGGATGAAGTGGAATTCCATTAGAAAATTTGCTCATTGATTGAGTTAAGACATGATGTCTTATTATGAATATTTTTGGAAATTCATAATTATTAGATAATATCTCTTTGATTTTTTCTAAATTATCTTTTTCTAAGTTACTATCATCCAAAATAAATAAAGAATTATTTTTTTCAAAAAAATATGGAAATTCATTATTAATACTGTAATTTTGTGTGGCTATTTTAAAAATATCTCTTTTGGCAGTATATTTTCCTAAACCTACGTCATGGTTGCCAGGAACTACATAAATTTTAAATTTATCAAGTTCAGAAAATAAACTATCCCATTTTTTTAAACTGGGGTTATGGAGTAAATCTCCTGAAAAAACAATTTCATCAATATTAGTTTGATTAATTTTAAAAAATTTACTCAATTTTGGAGAAATACCTTTATCGCCTCTTGAAATTGATTTAATAGGAGTGCCGTAAGCATGACCAATAATTAGCATGGAATTTTTTGGAATATCTTTTATTTCTTTAATACAATTTCTTTCTGATTTTCTAAAATAATTTAAATATGAATTTATCTTCCAAATAAAGACAGCTCTGTATCCATTAATAAAATATCCAAGAGATAAAAAAATAACGGCAAAACATAAAATACCGAATTTTCTGATTATGTAAGTTTTTTTCATTTTAAATTTTAAGAATTTTTATAAAGTTGAATTTTTTATTTTCTTTATATATTGGATAGATATTCAAAAGATCTTTCATATTTAGAAAATCGTGTTCTAGAAAAATCGAAATTATTTGCAATAAAATCTAGATCATTATCAATATCAGCTTTAACCTCAATAACAAAACTTTCATCTTTTGCGATATTACTTGAGATTAAATCTTTATATTCAATATTTTTATCTATAGTCATTCTTATAGAATTTACTAAAAAGTATTCTCTGACATAAGAAATATCAACCTTTTGAAAACAAAGTCCATAATCTTCATCATATATTTGATTATAAATATTATCTTTAAATTCGATATTTTTCTCAATTGATTTATATCTTTTTTTTTCAGTGGTCAATTTCTTCTCTAGGCTATAGGGAAAATCAGATAATTCAAATTCTCTAGTATTATAAGTTCTTAATCTGATTTTTTTTCTTGGAAGTAAACCCTCTACTGTATCGTAATACATTTGTAAATTGTAATTATCAAAGTATCTCGAATTAACCAGTCGCTCAGGATATAAAATTTGAGCATTTTTATATTTAAGCCATTCAATTACATTAATATAGGAAGATTTATCAATTTCCAACTTTTGTTCTATCCTTGGGATCATTTTTTTAATTTAAGAATAGATTCATCTTGGACAATTATCTTTTCATTTTCACATTTATCATGAGGAATTTCTAGAAATGCGCCACTAAATTCCTGCTTTTTTCTATAAACAGCTGCACATAATTTATAATACTTAAAATCAGCTCCTTTTACATATAACTTCGAAGAATCTTTTGAAACTATATTAATATTTGAAGATTCTAAAAAAATATTATCTATTGAAACTTTTGACTTCTCTCCTACTGAGATGCCTTTATCAAAACAATTATATGCTTTAATATCTTTTATTTTATAATTTCCTAGAGAAAAATCTAGACAATCATTGCCTGCATTTTTTATATAAATTGAGGCTATTTCAAGATCTGAGAAATCAAAATCTACAGCATCTTGATAACTATTAATTATCTCAATTTTATCAATATTACCCCTTGATCTGATTATATTTAAACTATCCTCTGCTTTCCCACCATCAATTTTTATAGTAACCTTATTTAATTTAGTATCCTTTATATTTAAAATTCCTGTTAATAAGTTTTCATCATATCTATTTGATAAAGGGCTTATTTTTTCGGAATCATTATTTAAAGCGACTAAATTCAAATTCCAAGCTTCTAAATCACTATCAAAAATAACTACCCTATCATTTGGATAATAGGTTTTTATATTAATTACTTTATTTTTTTCATCGAAATTATAAGTTGTTTTCCCAATAGTTTTAATTTTAATCTTGTTACTATTCAATCTAGTTCCTAATCTTTTATTGGATATAACTAATTTTGGATTTTTAAAATATTCATATTCTTTACCATAGTAAAAGTAATCAAGTTCTTCAAAATTTAATTTTTCTGAAAGAATTTTTGATGAATCTTCGAAATTTAAATAAATATTTTTGCATGAAGCAATTTTCATATTACACATATTAAATAAATTACCCTCTTTGCTAAAAGCTATTCCGTAATTATTTTTATAATTAACATATTTTTTTAAAGGATCTCTTCCCCAAGATATTTGCTGAAAATCAACTAGGTTATTTTTTAAAAAATTTATATTATTTTTCATGTTTTTTAAAATTTGATCTAATTTTATTTCAGAAATATATACTCCTCTTGCATCTAATAAGATCTTTAATCTATCAGTTTTTAATAGAGATAATTCTTTGAGAGCATTATTTGTATCTTCAAGACTAATTTCTCTTAGCATATTGTATGAATTAATCAAATCTAAATCCTTTTCAAGTTCTGATTTAGAATAATTAATTACTTTTGAATTGCCGTCATAATATATAGGTTTTAAGGTTTCATTAAAAGCGTCATAATAAAATCTTCTATTATGATTTATTAGGGAATGATATGCTCCCATTGATAAAATATGGATCCTATATGAAGATAATTTACCTTCATTAAATGTATTACCATTTGAAAGTATTAAATCACTAAATGAGTTTTCTTCTTCATTTTGGTCATGCCAACTTTCATGAATAGCATTTGAAAGTATATTTAATGCCTTTAGTGAGACTTTTTTATTTAATTCACTTTTGTTTAACCAGTTCGAATTTAAAATCTTTGGAAAAAGTAATGAATTAAAACTTCTCCCAAGACCTTTAGTCCTTAGTTGCCATAATAAGGATTCATTACTTTCGACAATTGCAGATTCTCTTAATTTATTGTGCTCAAACATTTCTTTTGCTGCCTTCTCCTGGAGAATCATATTGAGATTAGTTTTATTAATTTGAACATTAATATTTCTTGTTCTAGGTGATAGATATCCCAATTCCTCTAATATCGCTGCAGTTATTACTTCAGAATCCCCATTTCTCGTTTTTGGAATGAAAAGTTTAAATTTCACAATTCCATGGAGATTATCTTTTAAAAGCCTAAGATCTAGTGAACTATAAATTTCATCACCATTAATTTCGATATGTTCTTTTGAATCTCCCGAAATTCTTACTTTAATGGGCCCAAAGCATTTTATTAATCCTTTATCTTTAAAAAAAATTGATCCGATAAATTTCTTTTTATATCTTTCTCTTATTATCCCTCCCGAATTTGATACGGAGGCCAAAATCATATTTTTATACCATCCTCTCGATTCAGGTATTTTAATTTCAATTTTGTCAATTTCATTGTTATTAATATCATTATTTTCCCCTAGGTAATCACATAATGGAGATATTGCATCTGGTAATAAAATATTGTTGTAATTAAACTTTTTTTTTGATGTGATATCTTTATTTTTAACTTCAAATAAAATTGGCAAGAAAATCACCGATAAAGTAGAAAAAAATAAAAATATCTTATAAAAATTTTTTAAACGCATACAAATTTTATTTCAATGATATTTTCTAATTTTTCTATATCTTTTTTAAAATTATTTGCCTCAATTTTGTTTCCAAAAGCTAATTTATAACAATAGATTGATTTTGCTTTATTTTCATTGCTCAGCATTAAATAAATACTTTCAGATAAAAATGAGATATTTTTACTTGCTTGTATATCTAAAATATATTGGGGATTGTCTCTGACGAAGGATAGAGTGGGGAAGCTTTCAGGCAATTTCATCTTCTTATTAATATATAGTGAATAAGAATATAGAATTAACATAGAAAATATCGTTAAAAATATTGCTTTCCCAATACTTGTGCTTATGGTTATTCCAATTGTTAATAATAAAAAGTAAATTGTTAATTCTAGAGGACTTTTAACAGGATGTCTAAATCTTATTATTGATAAAGCTCCAACCATTCCTAAAGATAAAGATAAATTCCCAGAAATAACACTTGTTATTATTAAACCTATTAGTGGAAGTAATATATAAGTAACTACATTCGAAAAAGATTTTGCCCAAGATTGTCCTGATATTATTAATGAATAACTTATAAAACCACCTAACAAAGTAGACAAAAAACATTTAATGATAAAAGTAATAGATATGCCACTTAAAAAAAAGTTTAATAATTTTTCTATCATGAAAATTCCCTAATAATTTTTTATTTAAATACTATTGAAATATAATAATCATCTTATAAATCTAACATGGTTATTTCCATACTTTTAATACACCTTTAAAAATAGTAAAAAATTAAAAAATAAAATTCTAAAATTAATTTTTTCTACTAACAAATAGTTTGAAAATATATTTTATATTTCTAAGAATAAATTTAAACTTCGATTGAAAATTTTTATTCCATTTAGATTCTCCATATATACGATCATAAAAATTCACTGGAAACCTTTTAATGTTTTTTTTTAACTTTGATGCTTTATAAAGAACATATAAATCAAATGAAAAGTCTAGAGGCGGCTTTTCTATATTTATGAGAAAATTTTTATGAAATATATTAGGCTGTGCATTTATATCCCACAGTATTTTACGAAGCATGATGGAAGATAAAATTGACATTCCAAAAGTAAAGAAAGAATCAAAATAATTTCTACCTTTTCTCGTACCCTTTACAAAAAGATTTTCAACATTTTCACCAACACTAAAAAATTCAAAGCCTTTTAAAGTATCTAATGGATCAGTTTGTTGATCAGCATGGGTCCACCCTATTATCTCACCTTTAGCGGCTTTTAGTCCTTCATATATTCCATGACCATAACCAATATTAATTGGTATATTTATTGAAGTTGCAAAAGCATATTTTTTTAAATTTTTTTTTAAGATTTGTTGTGTATCATCAGTAGATCCGTTATCAACAATAATAAGTTCAATAACTTTTGGATTAAAGCTAAACTTAACTTTTTCAAGTATTGCAATTATATTTTTTGATTCGTTGTAACAGGGTATTATTAGTGAGTACTTTACCATAATGTATGAAAAAAAATTTTTTTTTAATTATCAATATCAAATTTTAGACCATTTAGAAATAATCCATATCTAATTGCTTTGAATAGGGATGATCTTTATTTTTATCAAAGTAATCTTGCCAATAATTATAAATCATAAGATCATTTGGAGTCCCCCAACATAAAAAATAATTAACTTTAAAGTAGATGACTTTTAATCCTTTTTTTATCCCGTAATTAATACAACTATCAACATAGAATTCATTATTAATTGTTTTTCTATCATTAATTAAATGATTAGCTAATTCAAGAAATAAACTTCCTGATGAAAATGAGAATGTCCCAATTAAAGCTGGATCTTTAAATTTATTCTTGGGAGCTTTTTTTTCTATGATTTCATTTACTTTTCCTTTTTTATGATTTATCCAACTATACATTTCAGGATTATATATAGTCCCAGGATATCCTTCTGATCCCCAAACAATAATGTCAATTGATTTATCATTAAAAAGTTTGTTTAATTTATTCTTGTCATATAACATCCCATTATCACAAGCACTTATAGTTAGCGGTAATTTTAGATCTAAAAAGTCAGTAGCTCTCAGACAACTTATTAATTGTCCATTAGTTTTATTCTTTATTAAATTAATTTGAGAATTTTCATCTATATTTTTCAATTTTGAAATCAAATCTGAAACATTTTTCATATCTTCTCTTAGTACAAAATGTTTAAATTTAAATTCTGGTAAATAATTCAATACTTGTGTAAGCATATATTTATTTGAAACCTTTATTAAAGGTTTTGGTATATGGTAACCCTTCTCTGAAAACCTCTTTCCTAATCCTGCCGCTGGAATTAAAAGAACCCCATGATTATATTCTTTATCCCTCCTTAATAATTTTGTTTTTTCTATAAAAGCATTTGAGTACCAAATATATTCTTCTAAATCAGCAGGAGTTCCCCATTGTAAAAAATTATCGATTTCAAATATATTTACTTTTAATTTGTCTTTTATCATAGGTAAGAAACTCATAGAAACATAATATTCTCCATTAGTCTCTAAATTGTTTTCAATAGTTTGATTAAGATATTTTTTCATTAATATCGCACTTTTAAAGTAATAAGTACCGCTTGAAGCATATTCATTCATCGGATTATCTGTGAATGATTCTTTTTCCCGAATATCAATTACATCTAATTTATTAGTTTTTGAATAACCATAATTTGTATTTCTTGTCATATGAGGATGGAAACCTTTGTAGCTTACTAAACACCCATCACAATTCGTATCGATAATATGTTTCTCAAATAAAGAGAAATTCCAACTCCATCCAAAATCACAGTAGTTAACTATTGTTTTTAAATTTGGATCAATCTCTTCATTTATCTGTAAAAGTGAGAATACTGGACCTTTTTTATGAGGTTTAACAGATAAAATAATTGCATTACCCTTTATCGATAGCAGCTTATTTTTTAAGTCCAGTGTTTTATTTCCTAAATCTTCTTCATTACAGATAAAAATAACCCTTTTTAATTTTGGGAATGCATCGAGAATATGGCTTAAAATAGGCTTATTTTCTACTTCTATCAAAAACTTCGGAATCTTATAACCTGCTTTTACGAAGCGGTTTCCGAAACCTGACATAGGAATAATTAACTGATAATCCATTTCATTTATAAATTTTTTCTATATATCTCACTTTCCATTTTAGATAATTTGCTAACTTCTTTTTCGCTCAAATAATTTATAGTCATCTTTGGAGGGATTCGGTTGATTATCATTGCCAAAGTTTTAAGTATTAATTCTGTTTTATTAGATAATGATCTTGGAACTAAAATTCCTTGATTTGGAATTATTAATATTGGTAATAAATCCTTATCTTTTTTAGATTTATATATTTCCTGAATATCTTCTTTAGAATTGATAATTCTAAATCCATTAGAAAGAAAAACAACTTGATCAGGGAACATGAACCCTCCGATCGAGTAGTTAATTGCATATTTTGATAAAGCTATTTGATTTGAAATAGAACATTTTATAGTTCTAAAAGGAGTCCCTTTTGAAATCTCTTCTAAATATGAAAAATTTGCTTTTTTGATATTACTAACTTTCTGAAATAAATTAGAAGAAATTCTTTCTAAATTTTTTAAAAGCATTTCGAGATTATCATCAGAAACAACAATGCCGTGATTTGCCAGTAAAAGTATTTTATTAATTTTACAGGATAAAGTTTTTTTAATGGCCATTGTTAAATCTTTCCCTGGAGTAAAATATGGAATTATTGAAACATCTTCACAATTAATTTTTTGTAGTATCTTTATTTTAAAGTCTTTTTGAACTAACCAACTTAAAGAATTAATGCAATGTAAATGCATTACATATTTATAAGGCATTAGTGCATGTAAAGAAGTTTCTATTGAAGGTCTAAGTTTACCTGAATTTTCCCATGTATTGGTTAAAAGATCCTTCTTATTTGAATTAATACCTTCTATTACTTTTTTATAGTCAACATTAACAAAAATATTTTTGTTGTAAGCATCTTTCAATTCAAATCCAGAAGCTTTAATAAAGAGTTTGTTTTGAATTTTAATAGATGTATTGCCTCCTGAACCCTGAACATATAAAATATTTTTTCCTATCTCAGCAGATTTTTTTAAAAATTCTTTTTTCTCAAATTTAGAGATCACCAATAATTTAAAATTTCTAAACTTATACTAAGTTATAAGACTATTACTTATATTCAAATTTTCACATAATGAGAAATTATCTTTTCTTACAATTAAATTTTTGAATAATTAAAAAATTTTTTTAATTATATGATCTAATTAATACATATATATAAATTGAGTTGGCAATTTGCGTTTGGCAAATTATTTTATAATATGAAAAAGGTTATATATTTAGAATTTAATGTTGATCTCTAGAATCAATTTATATTCTTATCTTGAGAATTTTTCGTCATTAAAAATTTTAAATATAATTAAAGATATAAATAAGAATTTTGCTTTTAAATTTGGTCTAATATTAAAGATATTTTTAATATTTTTTGCCCTTCCTAAAATATATTTGAATTGGTTTATTCCGTTTTATCAAAATGCAATTAATATAAATTTAATTAATCCTTGGGGCTCTCATGTTGTATCTAATGGAGATTTACTAGCATTCCCTTATGGGATCGTAATGTATTTTGCATATCTTCCATTACCAATTCTTGGCTTGGTTTTTAAGAATTTAATCCCATCATATTTAATATTTGGATTTGGTCTAGGTCTTACAACTCTTTTATTTGATTATTGTTGTTTGCTTTTAATTGCCTTAATTTCTCGGAAATTCTCAATTAGACTTTTAATTCTAACTTATTGGCTTTCACCGATCAGTTTATATGTTTTATATATTCATGGGCAAATAGATATTTTGCCTGTATTGCTTCTTATTTTATCTTTGTATTTCGTTTACAAGAATAATTTCTCCTTGTCTGGTATTACTCTTGCTTTAGCCATATCAGCCAAATTTAGTATGTTAATTGCATTACCTTTCATTGTTATTTATGCGTATCGAATAAGATTATCAAAAAAAATCTTTTTAAAATTTATATTTTATTTTTTATCAGTATTAACCATTTGCTTTTTGCCTTTTTTAAATAATAATGATTTTTTTAATATGGTTATAAAATCTCCACAATCGGAAAAATTATTTTATTTGTTTATCAATTATTCTTCGGGTCTTAATTTATTTATATTGCCAACAATTTTTTTAATTATTTTATATTTTATTTGGAGGTTAGAAAGAATAACTTTTGATTTATTTATAATGTCAATTGGATTAGGTTTTTTTGTTTTACTTTTACTTTTACCTCCTTCTCCAGGATGGTATTTATGGATATTACCTTTCTTAGTTTTTTATCAATTGAAATGTCCTTCTGATTATTTATTTATTTCATTACCCTTTTATTTGACTTACATTATTTTCTACTCTTTTTATTCTGAAGGTTCTATCCCAATATTTTTAGAAAATAATCTTTTTTCTTTAAGTTCTTATTATTTTTCTTCTCAGAAAATATATTCAATTCTTTTCACAATACTTCAAGCATCAGGTCTCCTTATTTGTATAAGGATGTTTACTTATGGAATTGCGAGAAATAATTTTTTTAGTTTTGGTAAAAAACCACTCTTAATTGGTATAAGTAGTATTAACAATTCAGATTTAGAGTTATCTCATTTACTATCAAACTTATTTGGAAAAAGTTTTTGCAAAACTATATCGCAAAATAACTACTTTAAGTTCTCCAATAAAAATAATTTAAAGATTAATAAGGTTAATAAATTAGATAATCCTAATATTTATTTTCTAAATAAGTTTTCTAGCGATGTACTTAGTTTGAGAAATAATGATTATAAATATCAGAGAAATAAAGAGGATAGTTTCTTAAATATTAAAAATAATCGTGAAAAACTTAAATATAGCTTTCTTTTTATAGTAGGAAAACATTATTTGTTTATGAAAAAATTGAGAGATTTCATTAATTTGAAAATTTACATTGACATAGACGAGGGATTGTTGCCTTATTATGAAAATAAATTTAATATTAATAATACAAAACAATTTATTGGGTCAAAAAGATTAAGTAAAAAAAATAAAATTGAATATGAAAATAAACAAATTGATGCCTCAGATCTAGTATTTAAAATACTACCTCTAAATGAAAAATTATCTTTTAAAGATAATAAAATACCTAAGCAAAGTCTGGAGGTGACTATGGCTAATGGATATTTTCACGATAACTTAGCTCATAATTTAATAGCACTATGTTCTGCTAATATTACTGTTGAAAATTTTGATCAAATTGACAAAATTACCCTTGCTATAGAAGTTGATATTACAAAAGAAGACATTGAACAAATTTCTAAATATTTGATACCAAACTGTGAAGACTTAGTAATAAATTCAGATTTATGGGAAAGTGGATTATTAGGAATAATTCAAATTATAGTAGTTAAACATATTGCAGATATCTTAAATCTTAATAATTAAATGTTTAAAAAATTAAACTTTAAAAAACAATTAATAAAGCCGAATGCTGTCCTTCTTGATACAGATAATACTCTATATGAATATGAACCTGCTCATAAAAAAGCTATTAATGAGACCTCGAAAAAATTGAATACTTTATTATCTATTAGTAAAAAAGAATTTATTGAATTTTATAATTTAGCAAGAAAACAAATTAAAATAGAATTAGGTAATGTAGCAAGTAGTCATAGTAGACTTTTATATTTTCAAAGATTATTGGAACTTTGTGGTTTAAAAGCTGAACTATTAACAGCATTAGATTTAGAACAAACTTACTGGAGAACCTTCCTCGCAAATGCACCACTTTTTAAAGGTGTCGAAGAATTTCTAGAAGTATTGAAAATAAAAAAAATACCAATTGCCATTGTCACTGATTTAACAGCTCATATTCAATTAAGAAAACTTACTTATTTTAATTTAGAAAATATATTTGACGCTGTTGTCACTTCAGAAGAGGCAGGAGCTGACAAACCAGATTTAAGGAATTTTGAATTAGCTTTAAAAAAATTGTCTATTGATAGATCTAATAATATATGGATGATTGGAGACAATCCTGAAACAGATATAAGAGGAGGAAAACTAATCAATGCTATTACTTTTCAAAAAATTCATAGTAAGGTAAAAATTGGCGAGAATAATGATAGGCCAGATTTTATTTTTGATTCTTTTGAAGAACTCAATCATATCCTAAATTCTTTTTAATAAAGTGTTAATTAATTTTTTGATTCTTAGATTTATATAGTGCGCAGCTTTTATTTGAGAATTCCATCTCATAATTCTTGAGATATATATCTGTAAAATCTAAAAATATTTTTTTTGCAACATCAAAATTCTTATCTATTATTTTTGCCCTTAAATATCTTTCAGAATTGTTTATTTTAAGTCCTAAATATGGCGCTTCAATGTTAAGTTGATTTTTTAAAAATTTATCTGGATTTGAATTAAAAGTTTCTGGTTTTAGCGGTAAACAAATAACTAAATTATCAGGCCTTCCAAGATTGTAAATATTTTTATTTACCGGTTGGTTTTTGAAAACTGTTTTATTTATTTGAAAGAAAGTATATTTATGAACTGGTTTGATACCAGTTATTAAAGGAATTAGGAATCCATTATCATCAAAATAAGAATAATTTTTAATTTGTTTATTCTCAAGTTTTGATTTTAAAATTTTGCTTATCTCTACAACATCACTAGAAACTCCCCAATTTGTATCCTGCTTGATTTTAAAAAAAGAAAGATTTGTATCTTTAAAGTTCAAAATTAGATTATTTTTATATTGTTTTTGTCTCAAAAATATACGTCTGTTTATCCTAAGAAATTCAGAAAAATTTAATATTGTTAAAGAGGAGAATATTATAGATAATAATAATTTAACATTTTTATTTATTTTTAATTCTTTAATTTCAATTAAGGTCTTAATGCACAAAAATAAAATTGCGATAAATAACCAATAACGACTTCTACCCCACGCTTGGATGTATTGAAAAATAAAGAAAAAAGTTAATAATTTATAGATTAAAAAACTACTTTTATAAATTTTTGAATTATATAGAGATAAAAAGGTAGATAAAGCAATAAGTGAAAATACTGGAACAATAAAATCTCTTGGAGAAAGACGAACCAAGCTATATTGAGCTAAATCATCTGCATTGAAAACTGGATTTAATATATTTAAAATTAATGTACTAAGGCTATCAAAATTATTTAAAAAGCTTAATAAAATTATAAAAGGTAAAATAAGTGCTCCAGCAAAAAAATATATAAATATTTTATATTTATATTGATTAAATCGTCTGTTAAAAGTAATTAGATATGTAAGGCATATTGTTGTAGCAAAAGAAATATAAACAGATGTCAATTTCACAAAGAATGGATTTATAAAAGCAAAAACACCTAAAATAAAGAAATAAAAAGCTGTTTTACTATTAAATTTATTTGATTCTTCTATTGAATTAAAACCCAAAAAAAATAGATAAATGATAATAAAACAAAAATTTATTGATATGTAGTCAAAATATATTCCTCCCCATGGGTTTAAGCAAAAAGAAACTAATAATAATGAAACTAATGAACTATGGTATTTTGATACTTTAAAAATACCATTTATTAATCTAACTAATATGAATACAAAAAATAAAAATAAAAATAAAGAAATTAGGAAATATGGTAACTGCCAGCTTAAATTAAAAAAATGAAAAATTTTAAAAAATAATCCTATGATTAGCGGGGGTAATACACCATGTGGGTAGGGAAAGTCAATACCTGGAAATGATCCTTGGCTAACTTGTAATCCAGCATTTATGATTATTCCATGATCATCATTTAGGTTTAAAGGAATTGAGAAAAATAAATAATAAAATAAACCGATAGACAAACATAAAGAAAAAAATAATTTTTTATTTTTTAAATACATATTAGTTAAAAAAATTCATAGATTGATATTTAATATTTAATTCGAAAATTATTAAATTTCAATTTATAGAGAGAATAGCTTGGAACTAAATATATTAAAATCCGTTCATTTTTTGATTTTTTTTCGATTATAAAATTTTGTCCTTTGTTATAAATATCAAATATCTTCAAATTAATTTTTTTAAAGAATTTTAAAAGCTCTTTGAAATAATTATTTTCAATTAATACGGTTGCATTATGACTTATTTTAAGAGTATTTTTAGCACCTTCCAAAATTAATTATTATATTTTACAAATACTATACTCTATATAAAGAGCCCTAATAAGAAAAAAATTAACTTTTATTCAAAAATATTTTTGCGCATTTTTTAAATAATTTAACTTTATATAAATTAATCATGTTTTAGAAAGCAACTGTTTAAATATAATAAAATGTTTAAAGTCTAATTTATTTAAAATAAAATAATTTTTTCATTTCAGATAAATAAATTATTAAAAACTTAGCTGATAATTAACATTAAATTCATCTTTTAATTATAAAATAAATTATAAAGTCACCTTAAACCTTTATGTATGAAAGAAAAGGGATAATTTTAGCAGGAGGGACAGGGTCTAGACTTAATCCAATAACTTTAGGTGTTTCTAAACAACTGCTACCAGTTTACGATAAGCCTATGATTTACTATCCACTTTCAACTTTGATGCTTGCGGGAATAAGGGAGGTATTAATAATTACGAATGAGAATGATCAACCAAACTTTAAAAGATTACTTGGAGATGGCGAGCAAATAGGAATAAATATAGAGTATGCTATCCAAAAAAAACCCGAAGGCTTGGCGCAGGCATTTATTATTGGTGAATCATTCATAAAAAATTCTCCAGTAGTTCTGATACTTGGGGATAATTTATTTCATGGTCAAGATTTGATTTCAAAATTAGAAAATTGTAGTTTAAGTAATATTGGAGCGAAGTTATTTGCCTATCCAGTTCGTGATCCTGAAAATTATGGAGTTGCCGAATTTAACAAAAATGGAGAACTAATTGATATTGTTGAAAAACCTAAAAAACCAAAATCGCCTTATGCTATTACGGGGATATATTTTTATGATAATACTGTTATTGAAAGAGCAAAAAATATAAAGAAATCATCTAGAAATGAATATGAAATTACAGATTTAAACTTAAGTTACTTAAAAGAAAAGAACTTATCAGTTGAGCTTATGGGAAGAGGTATGGCATGGCTTGATACAGGTAGTTTTGAGTCTTTACATGAAGCTTCTGGCTATATAAGAACTCTTGAACATAGACAAGGCCTAAAGGTAGGATGTCCTGAGGAAATTGCATGGAGAAAGGGCTGGATAAATAAAAGTCAACTTTCTGAGTTAGCTAAAAATTTTAGTAGAAGTGGGTATGGACTATACTTAGAAAATCTTGTTTCTAGGGCTATTTACAATTAATTTGGCTTTTGCATTATATGAACTCAATTGAAAATGTATTTAAAGATAGATTTCCTAGAGTATTAGTTACTGGTGGTGCAGGGTTTATAGGTAGCTGCCTAATAAGAAATCTTTTAAAAACTACTAAAAGTAAGATTTTTAACTTAGATAAGTTATCATATTCAAGCGATTTAACTTCAATTTATTCGACCATTCAAAAATATCAAATAGATCAAAAAAGATATGAAGATCTTCATGTAAATCTAGAAAATGTTAATGATTTAAATAAAGTAATAAAAATTTCAGACCCTGACTTAATTTTTCATTTAGCCGCTGAGAGTCATGTCGATAGATCTATCGACACCCCAAACCCATTTATAAAAAACAATATAATAGGCACTTTAAATTTGTTAGAAACTACTTATGATCATTATCAAAAATTAAGTGATTTTAGAAAAAAGAAATTTCGTTTAATTAATATAAGTACTGATGAAGTTTTCGGATCATTAGATAGCAATGGATTATTTAATGAAAAAACTCAATATAATCCAACCAGTCCATACTCAGCTTCAAAAGCCTCATCTGATCATTTGGTAAATGCCTGGTTTCATACATATGGGCTTCCTACAATTACGACTAATTGCAGTAATAATTTTGGACCTTGGCAATTCCCTGAAAAATTAATCCCACTAACAATATTTAAGGCATTGTCTAATCAAAATATTCCTATCTATGGGGATGGAAAAAATATTAGAGATTGGTTATTTGTGGAAGATCATGTTTACGCACTTTTGAAAATAAGTTTTTTAGGTAAACCGGGTCAAAAATATTGTATTGGAGGTTTCAAAGAAATTACTAATTTAGATATGGTTGAGAGTATATGTGATATTTTAGATATTCTTAGACCTATAAATCATTCATATAAAAAATTTATAAAATTTGTAGCTGATCGACCTGGGCATGATTTTAGATATGCAGTTAATACACAAAAAATAGAAGAAGAGATTTCATGGCAGTCTACTAGCGAATTCTCATCTTCATTAGAAAAAACAATTATTTGGTATTTAGAAAATGAGTCTTGGTGTAAAGATGTCTTAAAAAAATCAGGATATTTTGGGGAAAGAATTGGAATTAATAATTAAAATAAGAATTTAAACTTTAAAATTTTTTAAATTTAAATTAAGAAATCTTCTATACCCGCATTTAAAGTAATTCTTGGTTGCCAATTCATTTCTTTTTTTAATTTTTCCGATGATATAAATATTTTGCAGTTTTCTCCAGATCTAGTTCCGTGATCTTCAAATTCTTTTAATTGAAAACCATTTTTGTTTAAAATTTTCTTCACTTTTTGATAAATTTCCTCGCATGAATAACTTTTCCCATAAGAAACATTGTAAGTATTTGATAAAATCTTTTTTTTACTAATTTTCAAAAGAATAGATGTTAAATCTTTAATATGTAAATAATCTCTATATGTATTTTTTCCATAAATTATTGGTGTAATATTTTTTGAGGAACATTGTTTAAGATAATTTATAAAACCAAATTTCTTAATAGAATAAGAATATCCATAAATTGTACTTAACCTTAGGATAACTAATGGAATTTGATAATTTTCAGAAAAGTTAATTAAAAAGTTTTCTAATATAAATTTACTTAACCCGTATTCAGATTTAGGATTTAGTATCGAATCCTCGGTAGATGGTTCTGAAGTTCCTGAATTTTCATATTGAGAACCACCTGTTGAAAGGAATATTAATTTTTTAGGTTTTAAATATTTAATATTATCAATAAAGTTTTTATAGTAAATTTCATTTTTTTCGAAAATAGATGCTAAGCTTTTCCTCTTTTCATCAAAATTAGTTTGTACATTATGAGCGCAAATATAGATGTTTGATTTAGAGTTATATTCTAATTTTTTAGAAATTTTTTCTCTAAAAATATCAGTTTTGATTTCAAATAAATTTTTACTTTTGAAGTCATTATTTAAAATTAATTTTTTCCTTGATATGCCCAATATGCTTTCTTCATTTTTGATCATTTCCTTTAGTAAAAAGCTACCTATATATCCTGTGTGTCCAATTATGATATTAGATAAATCTTCCGCTAATTTAAACTTCAAATTCCTTTTTAATGTAAGATTAAGTATTTTAATAAATAATAATATAATATCTAAAACTTTTGGACTAAATAAATATTTCTTATTGCCATTTAATTTATAAAATTTTATAAAAATATCTCAATATGAAAAACCTACAATAATTAATATTTTTAATTAATCAGTTAATAAACTTTTTTTATTATTTTAATTTTTAGTAAATTAAACAATGAATTAAAAATATGATTTACTAACTTAAAGAGAATTTAATAAAAAATTTTTATGCAAATTTAGGGTTAGAATAAAGTTAATAAAATTATGATTGCGGTAAGAACTTGACTTTTTTTGACCATCTTACTCAAATAACCAATGTTCTTGTAATTGGCTGCGGAGGAGCTGGTCTAAGATCTGCAATAGAAATAAAAAAGGCTGGCCTTGATGTATGTATTTTAGGAAAAAGACCAAAAGTAGATGCTCATACTGTTTTAGCAGCAGGCGGGATAAATGCTGCTTTAGGTAATCTAGATAAGAAAGATTGTTGGCAAGAACATTTTATTGATACTTATCTAGAGGGTTATGGAATTGGTGATCCTTTAAAAATTGAGATAATGGCTAAAGAATCTCCTTCTTTAGTTAAAGAAATAGATAGATGGGGAGCAAATTTGGCAAAGTTAAAAAATGGCCAACTTGATCAAAGATTCTTCGGAGCTCATAAGTATCGAAGAACTTGTTACTCAGGAGATTTTACAGGTTTGTCTATATTAAAAACTCTCTTGAAAAAGGCAGATGAGTTAAAAATTCCTATTTATGATGATCAATATGTAACAGAACTATTAACTAAAGAAAATATTTGTTTTGGAGCAATGTCTTTTAATGTTTTTACGTCTGAAAGAACTGTGCACTTTGCTGATGCTGTTATTTTATGTACTGGAGGTCATACTCGAATATGGAAAAAAAGTTCATCTAGGAAAAACGAGAATACTGGTGATGGATACTATTTAGGTCTCAAAGCAGGTTGTCAACTTATCGACATGGAGATGGTACAGTTCCATCCTTCTGGGATGGTATTACCTGCTGAAATTGAAGGTACTCTTGTAACCGAAGCAGTTAGAGGGGAGGGAGGCATATTGACAAATAATAAAGGTGAAAGATTTATGAAAAATTATGATCCTGAAAGGATGGAATTATCTACAAGAGATAAAGTTGCAATTGCTAACTATACGGAAATAATTGAAGGTCGTGGTACAAAAAATGGAGGTGTTTACCTTGATATAAGTCATATAAGTAAAGAATTAATAATTGAAAAACTGCCAAGCATTTATAGAAAATTTCTTGAGACTCAAATGCTTGATATTTCAAAATCTCCAATGGAAGTCGCACCTACTGCTCACTATTCTATGGGAGGTATTTTAGTTAATCCTGAAACTTTATCTACTTCAGTAGAAGGCTTATTTGCCGCGGGAGAAGTCACTGGAGGTCTTCATGGTGCAAATCGATTAGGGGGAAACTCTCTTGCCGAAATAATTATTTTTGGCAAACGTGCTGGCGAAGCAAGCACAAAGTTTTCAAGAAAAATAGATCATCAATTAAGATCTAATGAGAAGATTGCGCTCGCGCATGAAAATATAGATAAATTCATAAAAAAAGGTGATGAGTTAGTAAGACCTATCCAATATGAATTAAGACAATTAATGTGGAAATATTGTGGGGTTGTTAAAAATGAAAGTTTATTATTAGAAGGAATTAAAGAAATTGAGAATATTAATTTGAGATTCAAAAATATAGAAGTAAGGGTAGATCAATATAATTGTGATGACCTCGCCTTGATTTTCGACTTGCAATCTTCATTAATAAGTGCAAAGGCTACAATTATGTCTGCACTTGCTAGAAATGAGAGTAGGGGGGCCCATCAAAGAAGTGATTATCCAAAATTAAACTCCTCCTGCAACTTTAACTGTTTAATTAAAATGAAGTATGGGAATAATGATTTGAATATTACAAAAGTCCCTCTTAAAGAATTAAATCAAAACTTAAAGGAAATTGTTTTAAATTCTGATAGAAATGATAATGTCGCAGGTAAATTACTTGAATGAGTTTAAAACATAAGTAAATTAAAAAATATTACTTAAATTTTATAAATATTTTTCTTGAAAAAAAATTTTAAATATGATTATATTTTTTAAAAAACCCCAAATTTATTTTTAATGTATTTTAAGGATTAAAATTTCATTATCTACAAATAATAAATTACAATAAAGAAAATATTTAGATATGTTTTTCCAAAAAAAATTATCAATAAAAGGTAATAGAGGTAAAAAATTTTCAATCAACTTATTAGAAAAAAATGGATTTTTTATACTTGAAAATTGTTTTTCAATAGAAGACGTTAAAAAATTATCTGATATAAGAAAATTACTTATAGATGAAAGTAAAAAACAAAAAAAAATAATATCGCAATTAACAGGTTATGAATTAGGTAATTTGAATATTGAAAAGTCTTTTATACATGAACAAATTTGGGATTTAATGATGAAATCGCAAATAATAAAAAAAACTTTTCAATCCTTTAATGTCAATAAAATTCATGAAATTAGATCTTTTGGCGGTAATATCAATTTTCCAAATTCAATACCTCAAGCTTTTCACAGAGACTCTAGTTTAGAAAAAAAATATTTATTAATATTTATTTCTTTAGAAAAAATTTCATCTAGGAATGGTTCTCAAGAAGTGATATCTGAATATAAACTTAATGGAAAAAATTTTATAGATATGCTTATCACAAGATTTAATTATGGATCTAATTTAGTGGATATGAATCCAGGAGATATATTATTTAGATATAGTTCCACATGGCATAGAGGTACAAGAAACAATTCTGAATACCCAAGACCGATTCCTCTTTTTTCAATTGATTTGAATAAAGAAAAATCAAAAAAAATTCAAAAAACTATCAAATTTAAGAAAAAAATATCCTTTAAAGGAAATTATGCTCCGCAAGGAATATTTGGGAAAATTTATGTATTTTTGGCATGTAAATTTAATCGACCTTTTCATATCATTATTTATTTTTCTAAACTTTTTAAGAGTCAATAAATACCTTTTATAAAAATTAATCTGATTCCTAATTTAAAGAAATTAATCAAAAAAATCATATTTTAAAAATTTAAGATTTTCTTGAATGAATTAAAACATTCAATATCAGAATAATGCGATATAAACCTTTTATTTAAATTATTTTTGGTCATTAATATATTTTGTTTTGAGAGCTTTTCATTTATTTTTTTAGCCCATAAATCTTCATCAAATTTATTGATAATTGTACAACATTTGGCGAATTTTTTAATTTCATTTATTCCCTCAAACTCATTTAAGATAATTTCTTTGTTATAAGAGATACACTCTAAAAGTGTAAGATTCATACCCTCAAAAGAACTAGGCATTAATAAGAGGTCAGAAATTAAAATGTATCTTGAAAGGGAGTTGACCCAGTTTATTTGCAATATATCTTTTTGATAATTTGTACTTAAATAAGAAATATTTTTGGAAATCTTGATCTTTAGAGGGCCATCGCCAATTATTAGTAAACATGCATTATTTTTGTATTTCTCTCTTAGTCTTAACCAGCAAGATAATGCAAATAGAGGATTTTTTTGGGACTTCATTTGACAACCTAACAATATGATTTTTCTTTTGTCTGCTATCCAATTATTTAGTTTATTTTTTTCAAACTCTGAAATTTTTGAATTAGTAATTATTTCGAGAGAATATTTCTTGCTTATTAACTGTTTTATATCTGGTAAAGGGCTTTTTATTAGATATGATTTTCTTTTATTAAAGAAGTAATATTTTTTAAATTCTTCTAAACATTCTTTAGATGTAAACAAAAAAGTTGGATTTAATACTCCATAAATTAGTAATAATATAATATACCTTATTTTACCAAGTGGCTGCATTTTAATTTTATTTTCTACTCTGGGCATATGCATTACACACGCTACTTTTACAGAAGAGAAAATATTTATTATTTTATAAAAAATTGAGCTGATTATAATATCAAGAGAATCTTCATCATATTGTTGATTAATAATTATCAATGTTGCCTTTGTTTTATTTATGGCTTTATAAATTTTAAATATTTGAAATAAATCAAAAATAGATGAAATGAATCTTAAATTTCTTTTAGAAAGTTGTCTATAGTTTATCCTTATTACTTTATTAGTATATTTCTCAATATTAAGAACGAAGTTATCCATATAATTTTTATCTGAGTAAATTCCAAACAATGTATTTTTAGAAGTTTTACTAAATGCTCTTGCAAGATAAATAATAAAATCCTCACCGCCTCCTCTAGGGCTTGAATTAGATGAAATAAAAACTGTCGCCATAAATTATTTTCTAATATTTAAAAAAGTTTTTAATAAAATTTCTTTAGTAATTTCTAAAAATTAATAATTATTCTTACTTTGTAATTTATCAATCATATTTTATAATAACAATCAATTAATTTTTATTTTTAAAAACATATTTTTGTAAAGTTTGAATTCTTATATATAAAAAATACTTTCCAAAACTAAAATTCAAACGTAGGATTATTAGAAGAAGTTTCAAAAAATGGGCAAATTAAGCAATTTTACCGGAAGAGTTAATAGTCATTATTTTAAAAATGAAGGTTTAAAACTTACAAAATATGAAAAGAATATATATTCACAATGTGGTCAAGACGGCGTTTTAGAAAATCTTCTTCCAAAAGTTACTGATATTAATCAATTAATAACTTTTGAAGTTGGCGGATGGGATGGAGTAACTTTATCTAATACTTGTAATTTTTTAAGAAACTTTAAAGCAAAAAGTATTTTTATTGAAGCAAATAGAGAAAAATTTAAATCATTACTTGAAAATCATAAAACCGAATTGGCTGAAGGAAGAGCTTTCGCATTTAATGAGTTTCTTACACCAAAGGGTTATAGTTCCCCATCTAATTTTTTAAAAAGATCTGGATTAACACATATTGATTTCTTGTCTATTGATGTAGATGGAATGGATTACTTTATATTTCGTGATTTAGACGTATCTCCAAAAGTAGTTTTAATAGAATTTAATCCTACTTTTCATCCGGATGTTGAATTTATTCAGCCTGAAAATTACAAATATAATTGGGGTAGTTCATCTTCTGCAATTATTAAATTAGCTAAAGAGAAGGGTTATGAATTAGTACATTTTTTTGATACCGACCTTTTATTTGTTCGAAGAGATTTAATAAGTAAAAGTAATTTAAATGTTATTAACCAAAATGCTGTTTTTAATAAAGCTTTCGGATATTTTGGTTTTGGTTACGATGGAACAATGTTTACAATTGGGAATGGCAATAAAAATGGGCCTTACTTCCCTTGGGAAGATGGTGTTGATTTTGTGTCTACAAAAATCCAAATTTTCCCATCTTTTTTAAGATTTTTTATATCAAAGAAAAACTATTTAGAATATTTAAAATGGACAATTAGGCAGATATATTTAAAAAATTATAAAAATGTTTATCTCAGATTAAAAAGTTTATTCAAAAACAAAAATTAATTTATTATTTGATAATATCTATATATGCTAATATTCTAGAAGATATAAATATGTACTTAATTGAAGTTAGTGATTTTAAATATGCTTAAATTTGAATTAAGTTATAAATACCATTTTGTAATTAAGAATTAGTAAAAATTTGAAGAGAGAAACTTATAAATTTATATACACTGCCTTTGCAGGAAATAAGAGCAGTTTTAGAAAAATTTTATTTCTTATAGTTATTTCAACTTTAGGTGCTTTAGTTGAGATTGGCTTTTTGTCAATTATTAATATTATTCTTCAGCCTGATTACAATGAAATTATATTTTCTAATTTGATATTTATTTTTATTTTATTTTTGAGCATCTTTTTTGGATTTTTTAAATTCTACATAATGAGCTTTTGTGGAAAAATAGTGAATTTAATAAGTCAAAATATTTATAAGGATACATTTATTTTTTCGTTGAATAATCTATTGTTAAATTGGTCTGCTGAGGAGTCCAGTTTTATTACTAAAACTACAATATCAAATTATCGCATAATCAACAGTATTTTTGTTCCGATAACATTTGCTATACCACCATTAATAGTAAGTTTTTTTCTTTCAATTTATCTAATTTATAAATATCCTTTATTGGTACTGATTGGAGTTTTATGTGTAACGTTTTATTATTTTATAACTATAAAAATTGTTTCGCCAATTCTAAATATAAAATCTAAAACTATACAAAAGCAAGATAAGAGAATGAAGGCATTATTAACTTTTAGTTTTAGGGATAGATTAAATTTATTTTTTAATGGAAGTTTTCAAAATATATTTAGCAAATATGATGCTGCAAACAAAAAAGTTCGTAAGGCAGAAGCAGATACAATCATATTTAATAACACTCCCAGAGCTATCCTTGAGGTCGCAATTTACATAATTGTGATACTTGCTTATTATATTTTAATTTTTAATAATAATGAACCTGATGCAACTTTTATAAAACCTGGAGAATTAGCAACAATATTAATTTGTTTTTTTAGACTTTCTAGTATTGCCAATCAAATATATACAGTAGTAGCTTCAGTTGGAGCTAATAATTCGCAATTGGAGGATTTAATTAGTAGTAAAAAGATTTTCAATTCTTTTAAAAAAGATCATGAACAATCTAAGATATTGATTCCATATAAATCAAGCCTAATCATAGAGGGTAATAGTGATTATTTTAAAATTCCTTTTAATATAAATGATGCAATTACTATTTCCTCAGGGGAAATTACAACGATTGAAGGAGACTCTGGCATTGGTAAGACCACCTTCTGTCAATTATTAATGTTATCTAAATTAAAAGATAAATCAGAAAATGCTTTTAAATTTAAACTTCAAAATAAAGTTTCATTAGATAATAAAAATATATATTTAGGATCTTTATTTTGTCTTAATGCACAAAGTTTATTAGTTGACGGTATCTCAGTATATGAATTTCTTGAATCTGTTAATCCTTCAAAAGTACATGAAATACCAACTGTTTTATCAGAATTATTTAATAAAAATATGGTTATTTCTATAATTGAAAAAAAGAAGAAATTAACAGAATTAAGTGGAGGAGAGTTTCAAAGAATTCTTATACTAAGAACTATTTTGTCAGAATCTAAATTTGTTTTTCTTGATGAGACTACAAGTGGACTTGATAATTTAAATGAACTAAAAAGTATAAACTTACTAAGAGAAAAGGGTATTGGAATTATGATTATATCCCATAAAGGCATTGCCAAAAAACATGCAAAAAATAGATATCGCCTTTTAAAAATAAAAAATCAAATTATTGTAGAAAAGTTATAATTTAATTTTCTAAATATAAGCAGTATATATTTCTAAATCATTTCTAATACCAAAAATTTTATTTGAATATATTAATTCCCTTTTACTTAGGTTGTTTATACTGATCAATACAAGTACTTTACTACTATTTTCAATATCTCCTAGATTTTTTACTATTTTGACCATTGTCTTATTTTCTTTAATTATCGATAATGTTTTGGTTAACCGATCACTGGAAAAATCTCCTAAAGTAAGCAAGATAGATTTATCTTTAACAAAGTTTTGACTTAAAAAAATATCAATTATTTCTTTTAGTTTATTTTCCTCTATATCAGAAAAATCATATAAGTTTTTGTAACCAAGAATATTATCTATATCTTTTTTATCATTAATTAGATCTGAATAATTATCTTTTGTTTTTACATAAAGTGAAGCTATGGTTAGACCAAAAAATATTCCCACCATGAGAATTCTTAATCTATTTGGAGCAACAGGTTTATCAAATACTAGAGGATTTGAAATTAGTTCCCAAGGGTCAGTTTTTTTTGCAAGTGATAACTCATTTATTTTTCTTTCTAATTCTAAATTGCTTAGTGTTTCGAGATCTAACTTATGTTGCCTGAATAGGTTTTTATATTTTTCAATTACTTCTTGAGGTCTTTTTGAAGCCTCTTGTATGGCCTTTGCTTGTGCTTTTTTACCTTCTAGACTACCAATTACAAAATCTTTTAGTTGTAGAAAAGTAACATTTTTTGATTTCTCTAAATTCTTAATTTTTGGATAATTATTTTTAAAACCTGATTTATATCTAATCAATTCAGAGTCTATTTTTTGAATAAGTGCTTTCAATTCGGCGGTTTTTTTTGTATCAACTTGGGAACTATAGATTGCAATTTTTTGGTCAATATTTAATTTTGGATCAAGATTTTTAAGCTGATCTAGTTTCTCATCCATTAGCATTATTTGATTTTTAGCACCAATATATTTATTCTCTAAATCCAAAATTATAGAATTAGTACTGATTTTGGCTGCTCTTTTTTCTGTGCTTCCTTTTAAATTTTCACTATCAACTGTAGTATTCAAAAGACCAATATTGTGTAAATTTGCAAATGCTTGAAGTTCGTTTGAAGAATCATTTGTCTTTACCTTATAAATTGAAACTTGCTGATCTAAATATTTTTTAGCATTTGTAAGGCTTTTTAATCTATCTTTTCCAGAATATTCTTGGTATTTTTCAGAAATCTTATTCAATACGGGAATTATTAATTTCTTTTCATTATCTAGGTAAGATATCTTGAGAATATTACTTTTCTTCTCAAGCTTTACATATAGATTTTTTTTCCATTTTCTAAAACTCAAGCCTGAAGTGTCATATCCCATGAAGTTATATTCTGTTTTAACAAAATCATAAATAGGTTTTAATACAGATGGACTTTGAAGTATTAAGACCTCTGTATTTAACTTGTTTTGACTTATTTGATTTCTCAATAATGAAATAGGACTTCTTGTGCTTAGTAATGATGAGACATTTTCCATTTTATTGTTCTGTCTAAGAACTATTTGAAAAGTACCCTCCCATATAGATTTTTTTTTGAAAGCATATATACCTGAAAGTATGAATATAGAAAATGCAATTAAAAAAAATGATTTTTTCCTTCTTGAAATAGATGATTTCAAAGAGGAAAAATTAAATTCATCATCTTTGTATTGAGAAATATTGTTCATTAATCCAGTATATCTTTTACAGTTCCAATTCCTATGATAGGAGGCAATATTTCTCCAAATATTTCTGTTGTAGCACTAAGTCCAGAATTTCTTATTCTTACAATATCCCCTGTTTGTAGAACGGGGTTATTTTTTGAATTCATTTTTTTTGGATTGTATTTGTAGTTCTTGACTAATAACTTGTCGTTTCTGCTTGTAATTAACTCTATTTTTCCTCGCAAAACTTTTGGACCTCCTGCTACAGAAATTGCTTCATTTAAAGTCGCACCAGATTTTAAGGATTTAAGACCTGGATTTCTAACTCTGCCTGTTACATATACTCCTATAGTCGCAGGATTGATATTAGTTTTAGAAGCTTGAATTATTTGATTTGAAATCTTATTTTTACTTTTCTTGAAAATAATTACATCTCCATCCATTAACTTAATATTATTACTGTTGTCCCCATTAATAAATATGGATAGTAAATTTAGATTTGTTTTTTTGTATCCACCTCCATATTTATTGGGAATTTTTCTTCTGAGCTCAATATTCTCTAAATCAGTTTCATTTGTGATCCCATTTGCTAATTTTATGCCTTCATATAGTGTTGGAGAATTCCCTATAGAAAAATTATCTACATATCCAAATGGAGATGCAGGTGCTGGATCAAAGTAATTTGTTCTGTCTTGCCCATCATTTTTTGAGATTGTATACAAACCAGGCTTAGCCACTTCGCCAGATAAAACAATTTTAATAGGTCTTTGCTTTGCCAGGAAAATCTCGATAAAGGGGTTATCCATAATTTGACTATATTTTTCAAATATTATTGAATTAAGCTCTTCAATTAGCAAATCTTCAGCATATATATTTCCTACCTTAGGTACATATAAATTCCCATCATTTTGTATTCTTATAAATTGATTGTATTCAGGAAAATCATCAAATTTAAGAAATAATACGTCCCCAGAATCAAGTATATATTGATTCTTACTAATGTTATTTTGAATTATTTCTTTATTGGTATTGTAATTATATTCAGATTTTAAAACTCCAATATTTAAAATTGAAAGTAGGGATAAAAAAATAAAAAAACATTTCTTAAAAATGATTAATCCAAAATTATAATTAAGCATTTCTATCGCAAATATTTTAAAATTTTATATTAGTATAAGATTTTTGTAAATATTCAAAATATTATAGTCGTCTTAAGGTTAATGTACTCTATTCGAAGGTGTAAGCTTTTATATAGCTCCATCTTCATATATTAATAAATGGTTAAGTCCGCATTAATTATTGGTGTTACTGGTCAAGATGGATCATACCTTGCATATAAGCTTTTAAAAAAAGGATATAAAATTTATGGTACTACAAGAAGAAATGTTATTGATTATAATAGTGGTATCTACAAATTAGATATAAAAGAAAATATAGAGTTTTTTGAAATTGACCCAAGTGATTTTAAATCTATTTTTGAATTAATAAATAGAGTTTCTCCTTGTGAAATTTTTAACCTTGCTGGAGAAACTAGTGTTGCATATTCATTTAAAAATCCTCATGTATGTATAAACTCGATTTCTACGGTCACTCTAAATATATTGGAGTCAATTAGGATAATTAATAAAAATATCAAGTTATTCTGCGCGGGTAGTAGCGAATGTTTTGGTAACGTTAAAGATGAATATGCAAATGAGGCAACATCATTCAGGCCAAGAAGCCCTTATGGGTGTGCAAAGGCTTCTGCATATTGGAATGTTGTAAATTATCGAGAAGCGTACAAAATGTTTGCAGTAACTGGGATATTAGCTAATCATGAGTCACCGTTTAGAAAAGAGAATTTCGTAACTCAAAAAATTATTAAGGCAGTGAAGCGAATTTCATTAGATAATTCGCAAAGATTGAAATTAGGTAATATTAACGTTAAGAGAGACTGGGGATGGGCACCAGAATATGTTGAAGCCATAATTTTGATGATGAATAATGATACTCCAAAAGACTATGTAATCGCTTCAGGGAGATCACATTCGTTGACAGAATTTATTAATAAAGCTTTCGAATTAGCTGCTCTAGATCCAAAAAAATTTATTATATTTGATCAAGCTTTAAAAAGACCATCTGACTTAGAAAGTATTTATCTTGACCCCAAATTAATAGAGAATGAACTTAATTGGAAAGCGAAAACTAATTTTTCTGAGATAGTTGAAAAAATGTATTTTGAGAAATATTTTTGAATATTATGAACGAAAGTAGATCACAAACTATACTTAAAAGTTTACCTTTTATTTTTAGTATTTTATTCGCCTCTCTATTAATTCCTATGTTATTAGAGGGTTGGTTTAATTTAGAGATAACTTTAGTTGTTTTTGTAATGCTTTATTTGGTTTATTCGTTTACAAAGAATTGGATAGAAAATAAAAATTATGCATTTCTAATTATCAGTGCGATTTTTTTAATATCTTATCCTCTTAAGTATGCTTATATTTATTATTTGATTTCTACAGATAATATATTTATAATAGATTCTATTTTTGATTTTGAACAAACAAATTATTTATCTATTTCAAATGAACAGCATTTGTTATTTATTACTTATGTAATAAGTGCTTTTTTAGGTTTATTTACTGTATCTTTTTATACTTACAAGATAAGTCTCAAAAATATAAAGCTTTCATTAGAGAATTTGGCAAATAATAAAAATCTTAATTCACTTTTGGCTGGAAATAATTCAAATTATTTGTATTTGTTTTTAACAATATTTTTTACTATTATTTTTACAAGATTAAATTTAGGTGTTGTTAAATTACAAGATTATGATTCCTATAAAATTCCATTTAGATTAGGAATATTATTTATAATAATCCAAAAATATATTTTAATAATATATGGATTTGCAGTAGTCTATTTAAACAAAATAAGGAACCAATATTCTAGTCTTGCATTAGTAACAAAATTAACACTTTATTCTTACATATTATTTACTGGACTATATACAACTAGTAAGGAATATATGTTGCTTTTTTTTATAGGTACATCTGTAGAGATATTATTTCTAAATTTAAAAAGTTTAAAAAGTGAAAGAAAAATATTTTTGATTAAAACATTATTTTTAATAGTCAATACTTTATTCTTGAGCATATTATTACTTTTCACCATTCAAGCAAGAGTTATAAGAAACACTACTTTATGTAGTGATTGTAGCGGCGTAGAAACTATCTTTTTTTTATTTGACTTCTTGGTAAAAAATGGAGGATTTAATACATTATGGGAATTAAGTGAGAATTTCAATGCAATAAACATTAATTTCTTTGAATCTTTTCTATTAGGAACTATTTTTAGACTTCAAGGAGCTGAATGTCTAATTCAAATAATGAGTTCTTTTGAAAACAATCCAGTTTTTTCATTCCCAGATTTATTTGGTTTTTTTGAATCAATATCTACTTTGAGACAATCAGGAAGCTTATTTTATGCTGATGTTTTAGGCCAAACTTTTGATGCAGGAATTGCCTTTGCCCCATCATTTCTAGGTTCATCATTACAGATATCTAATTCAATATTTAATCCGTTTATTTTTACTTTTTCAAGTTGCTTCTTTTTTTTAAATTTAGTATATTTATTGGTTAAATCTAAAATCCCATTCGATATTGTTTTGGCATTAATTATATCTTTTGATTTTTTAAGAGGTCTTAGTGAAGGTACGTTTTCTTATTTAATTCCACTTATTGCAGTTTTCTCTTTAACTTTCAAAAAATTTATTTTAAACAATAAAGCTATTACTAAATAAATAACTATGCAAAATTATATAAAAACTGATATTAGCAAATTTGATTTATTTTTTTTTCAAACTAGATTTATTTATAAATATAGTTATTTGTCAATTAGATACTTAATCCTTTTTTATTAGATATAGAAAGAAATGAAGTGCTGTATTTGTAAATATCCTAGAGCTGGTCTTGGAAATAAATTATTGGTATTACTTAGAGCCTTCAATGTTTCAAAAATATTATCTATTCCTATTTATGAAACAAATTTCTCACAAATACCTTTATTAAGTAGTTTTAGGAATAAAGTAGGTAAAAGAATATATTTAAACAATAAAATAAGAAAATCTAGAAATTATATAACACCATATCAAAGATTTAAATGTTTAATAGGTAATTACTTTGAAGTGGTTTCATTAAATAAATTAAAAACAAAAAAAAATTTATTTTTAGTGAAAGATTTTCCTTCATACCCAAATAAATATCCTTTTTCAGATTTTAAATTATTTTATGAAGATGCAAAATATTATCTCAGAAAAAGAATAGAATTACCTATAATTAAAAGTAATGTGTTGCAAGTCGCATTACACATAAGGAGGGGAGATTTTAAAGAAGGTTCTTGTCAAGATCGTTTTTTTTCTAATCAAAGAACAGATATAAATTATTTCTTGAAAATTATAAATGACCTTAAAATATATTTTGTCCAAAATGATCTAGAAGCTCACTTCACTATTTATACCGATCAACTAAATTTGGTAATTAATGAAATAAACCTTTCTTTACAAAATTTATCTATCGTAAGCAATGATCCGTTTGATGATTTCTTTAAAATATGTAATTCAGATATTATAGTGATCTCTCCATGGAGTACTTTTTCTGGCTTAGCTGCAATTTTGGGCAACCCTAATACAGTTATTTATCCTGAAGAACTTCATTATCAATTTACTTCATTGCCAATCCAATTCAATCTTATAGATCCAAATTTTATTGCTTCCGATTTAAAAATAAAATGATAAAAATATTTAAATTTCTTCTTTTAAATCGATCAAAAAAAGAATTAATTTCTAAAAATGATAGTATTTGTGTCCAATTAATTAATCTAGTCCCATACAATAATGCCAGGGTAGAAGGACTAGTAAATTTTGGTTTTAAATGTAAATG
>MDTE01092982.1_pt1 | contig 31524 bp, 31 predicted proteins | sample 811231 | NCBI WGS metagenome assembly MDTE01 (sample SAMN05326651, study PRJNA326480) | marine metagenome | isolation source: seawater | place: Indian Ocean: Red Sea | collected 2010 | reverse complement strand
TTAGACAGGATGTAGACAACATGTCATATCCCCACCCCTTTAATGAAAGGCCGAATCTACCCCCTTCGGCCTTTTTTTATACAGATTTTCTGTACCCGTTTGGGCGCCAAGCTGGTGCGATGACATCTGGGCTATCGTAAATAGCTGGTTTCAGGCGTGCAGGTCTAACAATGTCACTCCCAAATCTTTCATTAATATAATCTACTACACTTAGATGATTATTATGTTTAATTTGTTGATCAAAGAAATCAGGTTGAATATTTTTTTGTATGGGATTTATCGCCGTTACTTGGACCTGATAAATACCAATACCTTTATCAAGCATGTCTAAATACTGTCTACAAAATTTAAATATGTCTGATTGATTGCTAGTAGCATAGCCAAGATTAATTTTCTTTTGAATCCATCCTGCTTTTATTTTTATATTGACTAAAAATTTTTTAGACTCATAGCCTGATTTCCGCAAGCGTTTAGATAACTTAACTGACATTTTTAGAAGTATTTTTTTGACTAAATATCTATTTTTTGTGTTAGGCATTAAGACCTTGCCATGTCCAAGGCTTTTTGGATGAATAGGATCAAGGGTAAGACCTTCAAAATCATTTCCATTTGCCATAAGCCAGATTTTTTTTCCAATATTTCCAAAGCGATTCGAAAGTATACTGATTGGAATTTTTTTCATATCAACGCATTTATATACTCCATGCTTATTCAAAAACTCAGTTATGCCTTTGGATACTCCACATAGTTTATTAACAGGCGTATTGTCTAGATAGCTATGAAAGTTTTTTTTATTAATAATAGTAATACCGTCTGGTTTTTTTAGCTTTGAAGCAAATTTAGCAAGCGACTTACTATATGAGACACCTATAGAACATTTAAGATTCTCAGAAGAATATATTAAATCTTTAATTTTATAAATTATTGTATCAATTCGTTTGTAAATCCTCATACAATTTGTTAATTCTAAAAATGCTTCATCTACCGAATATATCTGAATATCGGGTGTTATAGTCTGTAAAATATTCATGATATTGGTAGATGTAGCAGCATATACATTTGGCCTTGATGGTCTTTGGATTAAATGAGGGCAAATTTTTTTCCCCTCATACAATTTCATGCCAGTTTTGACACCAAAAGCTCTTGCTTCATATGAAGAAGTAATTATGCATGATCCATGTCTTCCATTAGTTACCGCTACAGGCATACCTAATAATTCTGGAAAATCTCGTTGTTCAATTGATGCAAAAAATGCGTTCATGTCAACATGAATAAATATCTTTTCATTCATCAATAGATCCTTACTTGTCCTACTACATGTCCCTGAATTAAAATTCTTTCAACTGGGTAAATAACTTCCTTAAACCTTTTATTTGCAGGAATTAGTTTAATTTGTCCTGAATTAATTTTTTCAATATACTTCAGTGTTACATCTTGATTATCAATGAGAATGACATGCACCTTCGATTTATAGGCTTTTGATCCTTCTTCAATAATTACCCAGTCTCCATCATGAATGCCAGCATCAATCATCGAGTCTCCTTTAACTTTTAAAGCATATGATTTCTTATTAGTAAATAAATATTCGAGTTGAATTCTTTGTTGATCAGTTATCGCTTCTATTGGACCTCCAGCTGCAATTTTGCCAAGGGATTTTAAAAAAATAGATTTTTCATTTTTTAAAGATATGCCACGATGTCTATTTGATATTCTTGTTAACTTCCCTGCCTTTTCTAAAGCCTTTACGTATCGATGAGCAACTCCCTTTGATTTAATCCCTATCCCTCTAGCAATTTCAGTTAATAATGGATATTTCCTATATTTATTTGAATACTCACGAATATACTCGTACGTCTTTTGCTCTTTATTAGTTAGAAATGGATGATTTTTCATAAGTTCTCATTAAGTTCTCATATAGTACATTAATTATTTTCTAGATACAATAGTGTGAAATTATTAATTTTTTTGTTTTAAATACTTTTCACGTATAAAGTGGCCTGCGAGAGCCCCGGTAAAAATACCAAAGATATTAGCAATGAAATCAGCTAGTTCTTGTTGACGGTTAAAATGCGGTTGCAGAAACTCAATAAAACCACCCAGTAAAATAAAAAATAAGTATAGTAAGAAAAAATATTTTGGCTTATTTAACGATACAGGAATAGTTAGGAATAGGTAAGCAATAACATGATAAAATTTGTCATGAATAGTTTCAATGGGAGAAATCTCTTCATGGGGATAGAGAGATATGGAAGTGATTATAAATAAAGAGATGACTGTTACGAATTTCCAGTTTGACGAAATCAAATTTAATAAAGATACAATCATATTCATTATTCAGCACAGCTTTCATACCGAGACTTTAGCAAATCATATTTTATGATTAATATCAATAATAGGTGTTTTGTTCCAGTCTATTGTTGATAGAGCTGTTTGCACATCAACAAAGTCAAATTCATTTAATATTTTTCTTAGTTTTTCTTCACAACTTCTCAATCCAACATAGCTTTTAAATCTTCTATAGTATGATAAATTTGGAATAATAGGTTGTTGTGGATCAAAATCACGTGGATGAAAATATGTCATTGTATAATTTGAGTTCCTGAATAATCTTTTTAATATAAAATATGGAAATAAGCGAAAATATCCACCGCCAGAAAATACAATACGGTTACCAAAAAAATTTATTGTGTTTAATGGAAATTCTTTCAAATAGCCGTTTGTAGTCTTGATGCGACAAGGCTTATCTGATTTAAATTGTGGTAAACCTCCATGACCCCTAACAGCTGGGAAAACAGAACAGTCTATACTAAAGCCCTCTTCAGATAGAATATTAAGAGCCCACAAGCTTTCGTTTGTCAGAGAAAAGCCAGGTATACGAAATGTCTTAACTGAGAATCCAGTTGCTGCTAATATTTGATTCTTTGCTCTCAAGAGATCTTCACGAAATTCCTCTGGTGTCTGATTATAAGCAAGCTGATGACTACTCGAATGACATGCTATCTCGTGTCCCTCACTTACCAATCTTTTTATCAGCTCAGGATATCTCTCTGCAATCCAGCCTAGACAAAAGAAAGTAGCTTTCACATTACAGTCTGATGTAATTGATAACACTCTATTTAAATTAGTCTCAAAGCGTGACTCAAACTGAAGCCATTGTTTCTCTGTGGATGTTTCAGGATGATCTAATAAATGAAACCAGTCCTCGACGTCGAATGTAAGGATATACATTAAAAAAACTTTCCACCATTTTTTTTGAATTCTGCAACATCTTGCTTACTAGGGAATGAATAATAGGTAGCTTCACTACTATCATTATCGATAAGTGTAATATTATTGGATCTAATAAGGTCAATTGCCTCAATAATAGCCTCAATGCCAAGATATTTTGTTATTTCAATTAATCGCCATTGTGATAATTCTCCTAGGAGGAGTTTCTTTTGTACAAGTATAGGACCTGAATCGATACCTTCGTCTACAAAAAAAACCGTTACCCCAGTTTGTTTTTCTTTGTTCTTTAAAACCCAAAATGACGGCATTAGACCACGATATTTTGGAAGGAGTGCAGAATGTAAATTGATAGTGCCATGATGAGGTATATCAATAAGTTTTTTTTTGAAGATTTCGTTACCAGATATTGATATAAATAAATCGGCATCCAATTTGTTCAGGATATCTAGAGACTGATTTGAGTTTATTGATTCATGCAATTTGATAATATTTATTTTATTTCTTTTTAAAACGCTAAGAACGTCTTTACAGCTGATGGTAATTTTAATTAAATCTATTAAATATCTTAAAACAAATTTATAACCAAAAATATTCAATGTTGATGTTATTTTTTTAAATAGCGACATTCTTTTACCGAATGGTGATGTTTCGAGAACAACAACGCCAACAACTTCATCAGATGGATTAAGGCGCCTTAGGAAATAATCAATAGTTTTGGATAGAAATATTCTCTCGTTTTGTGTTATGAGTACTAATCTCATTTCTAGTCTTTACTCCCATTCTATAGTACCAGGCGGCTTAGATGTAATGTCATATACAACTCTAGCAACACCGTCAACTTCATTAATAATCCGAGTGGATATACTGTTTAATATCTTGTGGGGTATCGATGATACAGATGCAGTCATAAAATCAGTCGTATTTACGGCTCGAATTGATACGACGTATCCATACTGTCTCTTATCACCCATGACGCCTACAGATTTTGATGGGATAAGTACTGACAAAGCTTGATCTAATTTATTATATAAATTATTTGAGTGAAGTTCTTCAATAAATATATGATCGACGTTCTGTAATATCTTGACCTTAGCATGGTTTATTTCACCGAGTATTCTTACGGCCAGCCCCGGGCCTGGAAAAGGATGTCTGTTAATTAGTTTATCCGGGAGACCAAGCTGTTTACCTATTTTTCTTACTTCATCTTTAAATAGCTCCCTAATTGGCTCTACTAAATGTAAATTCATCTTACTTGGCAGTCCTCCAACATTATGATGAGACTTTATAACATCTGATTTTGCATGTCTTGAGGATGACTCTATTATATCTGGGTAGATTGTCCCTTGTCCCAAATATTTTGCGCCTTTAATTTTCTTGGCCTGTTGTTCAAAAACATCTATGAAACACTTGCCTATGATTTTACGCTTCTTCTCAGGGTCAGTTATACCTCGCAGTGCCAGAAAAAATTTTCTCGAAGAATCTATAATCTTTAAATTGATTTTTAAAGATTTAGCTATGTTCTCTACCTCCTTAACTTCGTTTTTCCTTAGTAAGCCGGTGTCTATAAAAATGCATGTAAGTTGCTTGCCAATAGACTTGCTCAAAATAGCTGCAACCACAGACGAGTCAACACCTCCTGAGAGCGCCAAAATAACTTTGTTATCACCAACTTTATCCTTCACCTCCTGTATCATTTTTTTACATATGTTATATGGTGTCCAAGACTTTTTACATTTACAGATATCAATGAAATTAGATAATACTCTTTTTCCTATTGATGTGTGGGTTACTTCTGGATGAAATTGTAAGCCATATATATTATATTTTTTATGCTGTATGGCCGCAATTTTTGAATTATCACTATATCCTAAGGATAGGAATTGTTTAGGTACTTTCTCAACCTTATCTGAATGACTCATCCATACCTTATGCTCACCTATCTCACAGTTTTTAAATAAAATTGACTTATTATTAAGTGTGAAATTAGAGTGTCCAAATTCCTTTTTTAAGGACTTTTTAACACTACCCTCAAATTCTTTCGCAATTAGTTGCATGCCATAGCAAATCCCCAGAACAGGTATTGCTTCCTTAAATATATTTTTATCCGGTTTAAGAGTTTTTTTAAAATTTACCGAGTTTGGACCACCGCTCAATATTATCCCTTTTGGAGATAGGCTTCTAATTTCAGATATTGGTGTGTCATATGGCAAAACTAGACTGTAAATGCCGATATCTCTTATTCTCCTAGCTATTAGTTGAGTGTATTGAGAGCCAAAATCTAAAATTAAAATTAAATCTCTATCCTCTCTCATTATCTGGGTTGATAGTTAGGAGGCTCTTTGACAATAGCTACATCGTGGGTATGGCTTTCTATTTTTGACGAATTAGATATTTTTATGAAGTTAGTCTTTGTCATCATTTGCCTGATATTTTTGCAACCTAAATAGCCCATACTAGATCTGAGACCACCCATAAGCTGATGTAATATAGATTTCATCGTGCCTTTATACGGCACTCTACCCTCAATACCCTCAGGAATTAATTTTTTTGATTCACTGGTATGATCTTGAAAATACCGATCTTTGGAGCCGCTCTGCATAGCACCAATTGAACCCATTCCTCGATAGGATTTGTAGGTCCTTCCCTCAAACATTTCAACTTCACCGGGAGCCTCATCAGTACCAGCTAATAGACCACCTAACATCACTGTATCAGCTCCAGCCGCTATTGCTTTTGCTATGTCTCCTGAGTAACGAATACCTCCATCAGCAATTATAGGTATTTTATATTTCCTTGATATTTTGGAACAATCATAAATAGCAGATAATTGTGGAACGCCGACACCGGCTACTATCCTTGTAGTACATATCGATCCTGGTCCTATACCTATCTTGACTGCATCAGCTCCATGTTTAATTAAAGATAACGTGGCGTCAGAAGTAGCAACATTTCCGGCAATAACTTGCTGTCTAGGATAATTCTTTTTAATGTATTTGAGAGTATCAATAACTGATTTTGAGTGGCCATGAGCAGTATCGATTGTAATGATATCAACTTTTTCATTAACAAGCGCATCTATTCTATCTATAGACTCTTTACTTGTGCTAACTGCAGCTCCGACAAGCAAACTACCATTCGAGTCTTTAGATGCATTTGGATATGTTGAGGATTTTTGAATATCTTTAAAAGTTATCATACCTTTGAGTTGATTTTTTTTATTTTTAATCAAGACTTTTTCTATTCTGTTCGCTCTTAAAAGTTCGATAACCTGTTTTTTATTGTATTTCTCATTAACACAGATAAGCTTTTCTTTAGGTGTCATAATGCTTATAACTTTAGTATTCTCGTTCTCTACAAATCTAAGATCTCTATTTGTTACAATTCCTATTAACTCTTTGTCATTAACAATAGGCACTCCCGAGATGCCATATTTTTGTGTTATTTGATTTATTTCTGATACAGTTGCTTCAGCTGAAGCTGTTATAGGATTGTTTATAACGCCACTTTCATATTTCTTCACAAATCTTACTTGTTTTGCTTGATCTTCGATAGATAAATTCTTATGAATGATTCCCATACCACCCTCGCTAGCTAATGTAATAGCCATCTTAGATTCTGTTACAGTATCCATTGCAGCTGAGAGTACAGGCGTTTTTAATTGAATTGATTTTGTTAGTTGTGATGATATTTGAACATCTACCGGAAGTATTTCTGAATATGCTGGAATGAGTAGAACATCATCAAATGCCAGTGCCTCATCTGAAAATACTTTCGATCTTGATTGATGTGATCCTGCTACCATTCTATATTATACATATAAAACAGTTATTCGAAAAGTTTAAAAATTGAAAATATATAGCGTATCAGAACTTAATATCGAGGCCAGAGAAGCAATATTATTGACTTTTGAGTATCCAGTATCTGTTAAAGGTGAAATCACAGATCTTAGAACTGCGAGAGGTCATCAATATTTCAAATTAAGAGATCAGCATGGTATGCATACTGTGAGCTGTGTTTTGTGGAAGAATTCTACAAATGAAATAGATATTTCAAAATATCTTGATATGGAAGTAATAATTTCAGCAAAAGTAGATTTCTACGCTGGGTTTGGGCAGTTTCAGCTAAATATCCATGAAATTACAGAATTTGGAGACGGTTTTTTAAAAAAAGAGATTGAAAGTCTTAAAAAGAAACTATCGCTAGAAGGGTTATTCGACCAACATAGAGAAATACCTAGCTTTCCAAAAAATATAGCTGTCCTTACTGCACCTGATAGTCATGCACTCAAAGATGTTTGCTCAAAAATCAATGAAAGATATCCCCTTGCGAGAATTTTAGTCTATCCGTCGACGGTGCAAGGTGTGAAGGCTCCATCGAGTCTGACCAATCAATTAAGAAGGATAAACAAAGAAAATAAAGTTGATGTAATTTTAATAGTACGCGGTGGTGGGTCATTACAAGACTTAATGGCATTCAATGAGGAGATTTTCGTAAGGGAAATATCAAAATCAAAGATTGTTACCATAACAGGTATAGGACATAAACCTGACGTTACACTGGCAGATTATGCTTCAGATTCTGCCCAAGAGACACCTACAGCAGCTGCAGTCAAAGCAGTACCCGATATCAATACTATCAGACAAGATATTTACGAGTGTGAAAGTCTTATATCAAAGATTTACCAAAGGACACTATACTCTCTGTCAGATAAAGTTAAGAATATTGGCAGAATAATTAAAATGAGTTCACCTAGTAAAAAAGTTGAGTCATTAGACAGAGATTTCAAACGTAGCGAGAGTATATTGAGACAAACCTTTATTAAAATATACAAAAATCATGAAAAAGAGCTTCATGACAAAGAGGTGTATAAAAGAAGAATTTTAAAGATTATGGAATCTAGAAATGTGTCAAGTATGAAAAGTTTAGGAGTAGATATTAAATTGATAGAGAAAGCTGTAAAGAACAAAATAAGTCAATTTATTGATTTGCTTGGATTAAAAGCGCAACAGCTGCACAGTTCAAATCCAACAAATGTACTGAAAAAAGGATATGCGATCATACGAGATAATAAAGATAAAATTATAAAGGACGCAAAAACTGCTAAAAAAAATATGGATTTAAAAATACAGCTTATGGATGGTGAAATTGAGGTCTATAGAAAAGAGACAAAAAAGACTTGATATAGCAATTAACACATAGCAAAATAATCTATCGATATGGCATCAGTGAATCTTCAAAAATACCTAGATTTTAAGCCTTACAAACCAAAAAAAGGTGAAGAGTATATGTCTCCAGAACAGACTAAACACTTCAAAAATATCCTTTTTTCATGGAAAAAACTATTAATGTCAGAAGCAGAAAAAACCATGGATCATATGAAACAGGACTCATCAAAACTCTCAGATCCCAATGATGCTGCTACACAAGAAGAGGAATTTAGGCTTGAGCTAAGAACAAGAGACAGAGAAAGAAAATTGATCTCCAAGATTGACCAAGCTTTAAGCAGAATTGATGATGGTTCATATGGTTTTTGTGAGGATACGGGTGAACCTATTGGAATTAAAAGACTAGAGGCTAGACCAATAGCAACATTATCAATTGAGGCACAAGAAAGACACGAAAAAATGGAGAGAACCCAAGTAGATTAACTAGATATCCTGCTCAATACCTTTCATAGTTAATTTTACTCTGCCCTGTTTATCAACCTCTAGAACCTTAACTTTGACAACGTCACCCTCAGAAAGAACGTCCTTTACGTCTTTTACTCTATCTTCGCTTATTTGCGATATATGAACCAGACCATCCTTATTGGGAGTTATAGCAACAAACGCACCGAAATCCATTATTTTTGCCACTTTACCTTCATATACTTTATCTACTTGTGGGCCAGCTGTTATCTCTTCAATGATAGATTTTGCATGATCACTCTTAGATTGATCCGAAGCTGCAATTTTTATAACTCCGTCATCATTGATGTCTATAACTGCACCAGTTTGTTCAACGATTGATTTTATGACAGCACCACCTTTACCAATAACCTCGGCAATTTTTGACTGATCGACCTTCATATGTGTATATCTTGGAGCAAACTCAGAGACATCTTGTCGAGCTGAACTTAGTTCTTTATTCATCTCGTTAAGTATATGCATCCTTGCATTTTTTGCTTGATCTAATGCGGTTTCCATTATGTCTGATGTTATTCCATCAATCTTTATATCCATCTGAAGAGCATTAATCCCATTAGCTGTGCCGGCAACTTTGAAATCCATATCACCTAAATGATCTTCATCACCGAGAATATCAGTCAGCACGACATGCCTATCTCCTTCTTTTACTAAGCCCATTGCTATACCTGCAACAGGACCTTTTAATGGTACCCCAGCATCCATCATTGATAAGCTTGATCCGCAGACTGATGCCATAGAACTTGATCCATTAGATTCAGTAATTTCGGAGACAACTCTTACGGTATAAGGGAATTCTTCTTGAGTAGGCATGACAGCTTGAACGCCCCTTCGAGCAAGTTTTCCATGACCAATCTCTCTTCTTTTTGGAGAACCTATCATTCCTATTTCACCAACAGAATATGGAGGAAAATTGTAATGAAATATGAACGAATCTTCAATTTTACCTTTCAGAGAATCAATAATTTGGGCATCTTTGTTAGTACCTAATGTTGTAACAACCAGAGCTTGTGTTTCCCCGCGAGTAAATAATGCTGAGCCGTGAGTTCTAGGTAGTATGCCAGTTTGTACACTTATAGGTCTAACGGTTGTTGTATCGCGTCCATCAATTCTTTTTTCTCCAGACAATATTCGCTCTCTGACAATATCTTTTTTGAGATTATCAAATGCTTTTGATATTTTGTCTGAGTTATCTTCCTCCTCATTGAGCTCTTTTGTCATAATTTCTTCTTTAAGTGATGATAATTTTTCGTACCTATCTTGTTTGATAGTTATCTGATAGGCTTCAGATATACGATCCCCATACGAAGACTTAATCGAATTATACAGCTTTGAGTTATCCTCTGCAGGTTCAGGCTCAATTTGTGTAACTCCTACTTCTGAGACTAATTCATTTATAGCATTTATGATAACTTGCATTTTTTCATGACCAAAATTGACTGCATCAAGCATTTCTTTTTCAGTAAGTTGATCAGCCTCTGATTCAACCATTAAGACGGCATTATTTGTGCCTGCTACGGTCAGATCCAATTTTGAAGAAGTAAGTTCTGTTGATGTTGGATTGAGAATGTACTCGTTGTTACTGTAGCCAACTTTTACAGCACCAAGTGTTCCATTGAATGGTAAACCAGCGAGTTTTACTACTGCAGATGCTGCTATCATCGCAGGAATCTCAGGGTCTATTTCAGGATTTAAAGATACAAGAGTAAGGATTATTTGAACTTCTTGGTTGTAAGAGGATGCAAAAAGAGGACGTAATGGTCGATCAATTAGACGACTAATAAGAGTCTCAACTTCAGTTGGTCTACCTTCTCTTTTGAAAAAACCTCCAGGAATTTTACCAGCAGCATAGCTTTTCTCATTGTAATTGACAGTTAATGGGAAAAAATCTCTATCGTTTGGTTCTGATGATGCTACTAGTGTGCCCAATACTACAGTTCCACCAATATCAACAGTTACAGATGAGTTTGCTTGCTTGGCGATAAGGCCTGTCTCAATTTTTACAGATTGAGAGCCAAGCTCAAAATTTTTTGTATGCATTATTTCCTTAGTCCTAGTTCTTTGATTAGCTTCTCATACGCAGTGATATCAGTCTTTTTAAGATATTTCATAAGCGATCGTCTTTTCATGATCATTTTTAAGAGACCTTGTCTAGAATGATTATCCTTTTTGTTGTTATTAAAGTGAGCAGAAAGTTTATTAATATTTTCTGTAAGAAGAGCAATCTGAATAGAACTAGATCCGCAATCTTTATCTGATTTTTTAAATTTATTGATGATTTCAGCTTTTGTGTCGCTACTTAATGCCATTGTACTTTTCTTTTTTACTTAACGAAGGGATTTTATCATGTCCGACAGGTAATACAAACTAAATATTATCTTTTCATCAATCTTTTGGGATAGAGGGTATTACCATCAAAAATTCCCATACCATAAAAAATATTATCGTCTCCAAATATCTTACAAAAAGTGTGATGATTATTATTTTCTTTGGTTAGGCTTAGGCCGGAATATAGTTTAGCTATATCATTATTCGGACAGGTCACCGTAGGATAATTTGGGAACATGTCTCCAATATTTATGATATTATTTAACAAATTATCATATGCAACACTCTCAATATCGATTGGTGTGTAATTACTAAATGGTTCAACTTTTGACCTGTCTAATTCGAAAAGACATGAGTGTAAATTCCACTTTTTAGCTAAGTCTTGAATGAGTGTCCTGATATATGTTCCAGGCGAGCAAGTAACATCAAATGTTAATATATCATCATTTAGCGAAATAAAGGTGAGCTTATGTATATATCTTTTTTTTGCTTGCCGATTCACCTTTATATTATTCCTAGCATAAGAATAAAGTGGTTTACCCTTATACTTACTTGCACTGAACATTGGTGGAATTTGGTTATAATCTCCTAAAAATTCACCAAAAGTTTTAATAATAATATCTTCGGTGAGACGGTTTATAATATTCTTTTCTTCCTTATATATTATAGGTTCCACTTCATAATCACCACATTGACTAAATGCTCCTAGCTTACATTTAACATTATATGTTTTTTCATTGCTCTGGATAAATGGTAAAAATTTTGTAGCTTCTCCAACGGCAATCGGCAGAACACCTGTAGCCAGTGGATCCAAGATACCATATATGCCAGCCTTTTTAATGTTAAACTTACGTTTGAGAATTCCTAACACTTTGCCTGAGGTATAAAATTTTTTCTTATTAATTAGAAATATTCCGTTAATCACGAATTTCTATCTTAGTGAGTCTAAGAGCTTATCAATTTTTTGACCCTTTATAACCGTATCATCAAAAATAAATTTTATATCAGGTATACGTTTAAGATGAACGTTTTTTGAGAGATATAATTTAATTGTTGGCCTAAGAGCATTAATAGCTTTTTCAATTTTCTTATGATTATTGTTTAATGTCGTGAAATACACGATTGAACTTCTAATGTCTTTTGAAACTTTGATATCTGTTATAGTTACGGTATTTTTAATTTCTGGGTTATCAATCCGTGTAACAATAATATTGGCAATTTCTTTATGAAGAAGATCCTCTATTCTATTCATTCTGCTCATTTTACACAGATCGCTTGATTTCAGTGCGCTTATAGACCTCTATCTGATCACCAGATTTGATATCATTGTAATCCTTTACACCAATCCCGCACTCTGTTCCACTTTTGACTTCTTTAACATCCTCTTTAAATCTTCTTAGAGATTCTAGTTCTCCCTCATAAATTACAGTATTGTCTCTCAAGACTCTTATTGGCTGATCTTTTTGTACAGTACCTTCTGAAACAATAGAGCCAGCTATCGCGCCCAATTTAGATGATCGAAATACATCTTTTACAGTTGCAATCCCTATTATTTCCTCCTTAATTTCAGGTTCCAGCTCACCTGATAAGTCATATTTAACAGCATCAATTAAGTCATAGATGATACTAAAATATTTAAGTGGCATGTCATTTATTTCTATAAGCTTTTTAGCTTTACTGTCAGCTCTAACATTGAATCCAATTACATGTGCATCTGCGCTGATTGCTAGATTAATATCAGATTCTGTAATCCCGCCAACACCACTATATATAACCTCTAAGCCTACATCTGGATTTTCTATTGATTGCAGGCTGCTGACAATGGCTTCACAACTACCTTGGACATCAGTCTTAATAAGATAATTAACGATTTTTTTATTATTAGATGTATCCCCAAATGATTCTATAGAAAAGTTTTTCTGTTTCGACTGCATATCTATTTCTTTTTGCTTCTTTTCACGCGATGATGCAATATCCTTTACCTTTTTTTCATCCTCTGTAGATATTAGTTGATCACCAACATTCGGTGTTGCTGACAGTCCGGTCAGGACAACAGGAGTGCTAGGACCAGCGTCTTTCACTGGTTTTCCAAATTCATTGAAAAGCGCTCTAACTCTTCCAAACGTCTGGCCCACTAAAACAAAATCTTTTTGTTTTAGTATGCCATTCTGAATAAGGACAGTAGCAACAGGCCCTTTTCCTTTATCCAATGATGATTCAATTACTACGCCAGATGCGGGCCCATGATCATGAGCTTTGAGCTCTAGAATTTCAGCTTGTAATACAACTGAATCGAGTAGAGAGTCTACTCCTTCGCCTGTTAAAGCAGATATAGGTACAAATATAGTATCTCCCCCCCACTCCTCAGGGACAACATTCTTTGCAGCTAGATCATTTTTTACTTTTTCTTGATCTGCATTTTCCTTATCAATTTTATTTATAGCAACGATTAACGGAACGCCAGCAGAACGAGCATGCTCAATTGCCTCTTGAGTTTGTGGCATGACTCCATCGTCTGCAGATACAACTAGTATAACTATATCGGTTACTTGTGCACCTCGTGCTCTCATATTTGTAAATGCTGCGTGTCCAGGAGTATCTAAAAAAGCAATTTCGCCATTATCTGTTTTCACACGATAAGCACCGATATGCTGTGTTATCCCCCCTGATTCAGATTCAGTTATCTTAGACTTTCTAATGTAATCTAATAAAGATGTTTTCCCATGATCTACATGTCCCATGATAGTAACAATTGGAGCACGATTTTTACCGTCAGTGATTTTAATTTTCTCTGGTACTGTTATTTCGTCTTCAGTGTCTTGAACCACTATTGCTGTATGACCAAGCTCCTCAGTTATTAAAACAGCTGTATCTTGATCTAATGACTGATTTACTGTAGCCATCACACCTAGACTCATCATTTTAGTTATCAGATCAGTATGTTTAAGGGCCATTTGATTTGCTAATTCTGCAACGGTCATCGACTGAGTAATTTTTACATCTCTCTTTACAGGTTCTGTTGGCTTCTCGAATTTATGTGTAGTTTGAATATCATGAAGTTGAGTTTGATTTTTTTTATTTTTACCTTTTTTACTACTTGGAGATTTTAAGTGTAATTCTTTATTCTCCATTCTCTCAATTTTTTCATCTTTATCTATTTTATGTTTTTTTGAGGCTTTAAGGTCAGATGTTTGATTTTCAACTGTTTGTGACAGCTTAGTAGTCGTTTTAATATTTTGAGAAGCACTGTCTTTTATAATCTCTTTTTTACTATCCGTTTTCGTAATTTTTGAGGATGAATCACTTTGCGCAGTGCTTGTCTGTGTGATAATTTTTCTCTTTCTTTTGACATGAACACCTACAGGAGAGTTATTTTTCCTTGATGTCAGGGTGTCAGTCTTAAGCTTTATATTATCTTTTTCAGTCATTTTCCTCTTCAAACCAGCTTTCCCTTGCTTGCATTATAATCTTTCCAGCTGTTTCGCTTGATATTTCAATAATATCGAGTAATTCGTCAATTGATAAATCGGCTATATCATTAATAGTTAATATATCATTATTCTTCAGCAAAGCTATGTGATCATCGTTTAAATCATTCAAATTTGTCAGTGAGTTTTTATTATCGAGTTCTTTTTGTTGCTTATCGTACGCATCGATGGCCCTTTTCCTCAGTTCGATGACTAGATCTTTATCGAATCCATTAATCTCTTCTAGTTCTTCAAGTTCACACAGAGCAATTTCATCAATACTACTAAATCCCTCCTCCGCTAATATTTTAGCTACATCATTATCAACATTCAGTGACTGTTGGAATTCTGCAGCAGTTTCTTCCTCTTCTCTCATGTTTTTATCATCAGCCTCTTCTTTGCTCATGACATTTAAATTCCATCCTGTGAGTTCGCTCGCAAGCCTAACATTTTGACCACCGCGTCCAATTGCCTGTGATAGCTGCTCTTCAGCAACTGCAATGTCCATTGTCTTGCTTGTTTCATCTACAACAATCGAGAGGACTTCAGCAGGAGACATGGCATTAATTACAAATTTAGCTGGGTCTTCATCCCATGGAATTATATCTATTCTTTCTCCTGCTAACTCGTTTGATACAGATTGAACTCTCGAGCCTCGCATACCAACACAGGCACCTATAGCATCAAGTTTTGGATCATTAGATTTAACAGCAATTTTTGCTCTAATGCCTGGGTCTCTAGAGGCGCCGAGAATTTCTATAATGCCTTGCCCTACTTCTGGAACCTCTAAACGAAAAAGTTCGATAAGGAACTCTGGACATTTTCTGGAAATATATAGCTGTGGCCCTCTAGATTCAGATTGTACATCCATTAAAAAACCTCTAATCCTATCACCGGGTTTAATAATTTCTCTCGGAATTAGATTATCTTTTAGAATCATTGCCTCATCTGCAACACTTCCGCTTTCATTAGTACTTAAATCTAGGAAAACATTATTTTTGTCTACTCTCCTGACTATTCCGAATAATAGTTCACCTATTTTAGGAGCATAAAGATTGACAATTCTATTCCTTTCAGCAGCTTTCAATCTAGAGACAATGTTTTGTTTAGCGGTTTGTGCGACAATTCTTCCAAACTCTACCGACTCTATCTCTTCTGTAATAAAATCTCCTACCTGGATTTCAGGGTCTTTCTCTCGTGCTATATCAATAAGCATTTTCATTTCATACTCATCATCAATAGATATCACATTCACAACTTCCCATTTTCTAAAAGTTTTGTAAGATCCATCATCCTGATTGATAATTACTTCTACGTCTATCTCATCTTGTGTTTTATTATCAAGTTTATATTTCTTTTTAACAGCAGATGCCAATGCGTGCTCCATGGCATCTATTATAATTTCTCTGTCTACATTTTTTTCATTAGATACTGTGTCTATGATGAGAAGAATCTCTTTATTCATACCTTGATCTCCCTTAATAAGTTAGCTTTTTTTATGTCGTCGATCGAAATTTTAGTATTTTCACTATCATTTAAAAAAACTATTTTTTCATTTATTACATCGTAGTTCCCTTTGTAACGTTTTTTATTATTAATATTTTTTTTGAGCTCTATGTAAACTTTTTCACCTTTAAATGTTATGAAATCATTCAGATTAAATAGGGGCCTATTTATGCCTGGAGATGAAACCTCTATGTTGTAGTTCCCATCAATAATACTCTCTAGTTTGATTATATTTTGAGCCTTTCTTGAGGTATTCGCGCATGAATCAACTGTTATACCCTCCTTGGATTCAATCATGATTTGTACCGATTTTTCACTGCGTGTACCAAAAACCCTCACATTAATTACCTCAATATGATCATCAAGTATGCTATTAAGTTTGAACTTAATTTTTTCTTCAATATCACTCATAAATTACGCATTAAAATGGCCCCATATGGAGCCGTGTAAGTATTGTATATCAAAAATTGGATAAAGCGAGTGTAATTTTTGTTATATTGTGGTCGCGGGGGCAGGATTCGAACCTACGACCTTTGGGTTATGAGCCCAACGAGCTACCAGACTGCTCCACCCCGCACTGTTTCGAAGTCTATAATTTATGAGTTTTATTTTCAAGTTAAATAGGTATGACGCTCAATAAACTAATGATGTAGCTCGTGAGATTAAATATCAAGAATGGAAATAATCCTAATACTAACAAAAGTATAACGTTCATAGACAACAAGATATTATTATTGGTGTATGACGCTAATAAATTCTCTCTTTCTTCGAAATAGACAGTCTTTATTATTCTTAAATAATAATATGCTGAGATTACTGTCATTAATACAACAATTATCGTCAAGAATATATAGTTACTATCAATTAAAGCCTGGACGACCATTAATTTTGCGTGAAAACCGATAAGTGGTGGAATACCAGCAGATGATAACATAGTTATCAAAAGTAATATTGCGAAATAGGGATGAGTTTTCGAAAGTCCAGCTAAATCAGATATGTTTTCCACCCCGTTACTGTTTGACGTAATGTGTGTAATTATTCCAAATGATGCCAACGCCGTAAATGAATAGATGATAGTGTAATACAGTGAGGCATATAAGCCTGATTTAGACACAAGACCTAGAGCCAGTATAATGAAACCAATATTAGATATCGCAGAATATGCAAGTAGTCTTTTTATATTATCTTGTGTAAGTGCAAAGATACTTCCAATGACAATTGACAATATGCCAACAAAGATAAGTATGTCAGACCAAATGTAGCTTAATGCATAAAAGGGGATAAAGTAAAGTTTAATAAAAACTATAAACACTGCCATTTTTGGGAGTGTACTTAGAAGGATAGTGGTACTTATGAGGGAACCCTGGTAAATGTCAGGAACCCATATATGAAATGGCGCTGCACCAAATTTGAAACATAAACTAGCAGTAATAAATATAAGCCCAAATATCACTCCAAGGTACTGAACTGAGTTAGCGTTCAAAGTATTAAGCTGATTAGCTATCTCAAAATAATTAATTGATCCAGTAAAGCCATAAATTAAAGAGACGCCAAACAATAAAATCCCAGATGACATTGCTCCTAATACATAGTATTTGATTGCTGCTTCAGAAGATAATCCGGAATCTTTATTGAATCCAATTAAGGCATAAAGCGCTAGTGACAATAACTCAATCCCGAGATATAACATCAATAGACTGTATGCTGATATCATAATCATGATTCCAATCAAACCTAATAATGAAATTGTAAAATATTCAATTTTGAGATTTTTTAGATAAGTCAAATGTTTGTACGTATAGTGAAAAATAATAAATGTGCCAACTAAAAGAATAAATTTCACATAACTTGTAAATAAGCTAAATTCATACGCACTGTAACTAAAATATGTTTTACCTATAAACGCATAGTATGCTGAAATTATGATTAAAAGCTGAATTAAAATATATGTGATGTTACGATTTTTCTGAAGATATAAATCTATAATTATTATCAGTAGAACTCCAGCAGACAAAATAATTTCAGGGATATAAAATAAGGACAGCATTATATTTTTCCAATAGATAATGAAGCTATCATATTATTCACGGTCTTATCCAAGAGATTAAACAATAAATCTGGTGTAATACCCAGATATAATACAAATATAATAAGCGCTCCAAGCACAATCTTCTCGTTATTACTACACTCTAGATAGCCTTGTTGATTTTCTTTATTTTCTCCGAATAAAACATTTTTGCCTAACTTTAATGAGTAAGAAGCTGATAAAATTAAAGACAAAGCAGCAAGAAAACCAAAAATAAAGCTAGAGCCTAGGGAAGACGTTATTACTAGAAATTCACCAACAAATCCTGAAGTTCCAGGAAGTCCTGAGTTTGCCATTAGAAAAAAAATCATCATGAAAGAAAATGCTGGCATGAACTGAGCCACGCCGAAATTATCTTTAATCAATCTTGAGTGTGAGTATTTATACATAATGCCTATGCAGAAAAATAATGCAGCTGATATTAAGCCATGAGAAATCATCTGCATCATCGCTCCCTCAAGTCCAATAGCTGCAGCATTTGGGTTATTATCTAAAAGATTAAATACTAGAAAAATACCCATTGTAACAAAGCCCATATGAGCAACTGAAGAATAGGCTATAAGCTTTTTCATATCATCCTGTGCATAAGCTACGAAACTTATATATATGATGGCTATTAGCGATAGATATATCATGTACTCACTAAGATAAATACCTGCATCAGTTACTATCGGTAGCATGAATCTAATCATTCCATAGCCACCAACTTTTAGAAGGACAGAAGCTAGAATAACTGAGCCACTTGTTGGTGCCTCTACATGTGCATCTGGCAGCCACGTATGCACAGGCCACATAGGAATTTTAATACCGAAACCAACCAAGAAAGCAAGTAATATGAGAATCTCCTCCTCAAAAGATAATGTTAAAGAATAAAAATCTTGAATCGCAAAAGAATCGGCCTTACTCGCAAGATATATAATTGAGACGAGCATTAACACAGATCCAAATAGAGTGTATAAAAAGAATTTTATAGTTGCGTATTTTCGATTTTCTCCACCCCAGATACCGATAATTAAAAATAATGGGATAAGGAGACTCTCGAAAAATATATAAAATAAAATGCTATCAAATGCTGTAAATGTACCAATAAGTAAACCCTCCAAGACTAAAAAGTAACCAAGATACGAGGATTTATTAACATAATTTTCTGATGAAGCGAATATAGCAATCAAAAGATTTATAAAGCTTGTAAGCAAGATTAATGATACTGAAATTCCATCTACCGCAAGAAAATAAAAAATCTTAAGACCAGGAATCCATAAATGTTTCTCAACAAATTGTAGGTTTCCTGATAAATGATCATAGTCCTGAAAAAGCTTAATAGATATTAACATGACTACTAACGTCGTTAGTAAAGTTACTATTGATGAAAGCATTTTACTGATATCATTTGATATAACTAAGAAAAGCCCAACAATAATTGGTAACCATACTAGAATGCTTAAAATCGGATAATCAACCATCTAAAATATAATCCTTATCATTATCAATAATAAAATTAATGAGGAGATGATCACCAATGAGTAGTGATATATATATCCTGACTGAAATTTTTTAACTTTATTTGAAATAGTATTAATTATATTAGAGGTATTATTTATTAATCCATCATCTATTGTAGAGACATCGATAGTTTTCCATAAATATTTTGTTAAAAAATTCTGAACTTTGGGTATGTAATGTGAAGATAGACTGTTAAAGCCATATTCTTTAGCAACTAGATCTCTAATGAGATTTGGGATTTTTATCTCGAATGAATTCTTATAGTAGTAGAAATAGCTGAAAATTAGTCCTATGAGTAATATTAGGAAATTGATCGTAGTAAAAGAGTGTAAGAAAAATTTAAGAGAATTAACTACATAATCATTATAAAAATTAATAACTAACCCAGCTGAAGCCATAGATGATTGGAAAAGTCCTCCAGACATCAATGAATCAAATATAAATAAACCTAAAAAGACAGATGGTGCAGTCAAAATGAATAGTGGTAACAGTATTTGCTTATCATTTTCATCATTAGGTAAGTGCTCAGACTGGTCTAGGGTGCTCTTTCCAAAAAAAACTTTAAAGAAGATTTTAGAAGTATACAAAGTAGTCGTAAATATAGATAAAAGTAATAGAATATAGGGTATCGAGTAACCGTAGTACCCGATTGCATCTATAATACTTTCTTTCGAATAGAAACCTGAAGTTAGAGGGAAGCCTATCAGTGATAACGATGCGTAAAGAAAAGCAAGGTAGGTTACTGGCATGAACTTTTTCAAACCACCAATCTTTCTTATATCCTGCTCATGATGACATTTAATAATAATAGAACCTGCGCACAGAAAAAGGAGTGCTTTGAAAAACGCATGTGTAATTAAATGAAACATTGCTAGGGAATATAATGATGCCCCTAGTGCAGCAGTCATATAACCTAACTGAGAAATTGTTGAATAGGCAATGATTCTCTTAATATCATTTTGTACCAACGCTACTAAACCTAGGAAAAAAGCAGTTATCGAGCCAACATACAATATGAACATCAAAACATCCTGAGATAATTCATATAATGGCGATAGTCTCGCAACCATGTATATACCCGCAGTAACCATTGTAGCAGCGTGAATAAGTGCTGATATAGGTGTAGGGCCTTCCATGGAATCAGGTAACCAGAACTGTAAGGGGACCTGAGCGGATTTTGCCATAGCACCTATAAATAAAAGTAGACAAATAACACTTAGTGCATTGATTGAATAACCAAAAATATCTAAACGGTCCATGTTAATTGTATTTTTTATTTGAAATATTTGATTATAGTCTGTTGTATTATAAATGAGTAAGATAAGACACAACCCTAGCAACAGTCCCACGTCACCAACTCTGTTTACTAAGAATGCTTTGTAATTCGCTTTAATAGCAGAGTCTTTTTTTATCCAAAAACCAATTAATAAGTATGATGAAAGACCAACTAATTCCCATCCGATAAATAATTGTAGAAAATTGTTCGATAACACTATGAGAAGCATCGAGAAAGTGAAAAAATTAGTATAGATGAAAAATCTATTAAATGAGTTGTCATCTTTCATGTATGATATCGAATAATAGTGAACCAAGAGAGATACAGATGTTACTACGCAACACATGATTAATGAGAGTGCGTCTATATATAGTCCGAAGTAAAGCGAAAATAAGTCAATATTTGCAAAAGTAAGTATATTTACTGACAATGGGCCCTGATTCTCTGAAAAAAATATATATAGAACAGAAAAAGATAGCAGAAAAGAGATTAGTATAGATATATTTGATATTGAGCAGGTAATTTGTTTAGATGAATTTTGGAAGAACAACAAAAGTAATGTTCCAATTAAAGGTGACAGCAAGAGTAAAACTGTTAATATTGTCAACCTTTCAACTCCGACAAGTCATCGACATCAATAGATTTTTTATTTCTAAACAGTACAATTAACAATGCCAAGCCAATTGCAGATTCTGCTGCAACAACTGTAAGAACAAAAAACACAAATACTTGGCCAGTAAGATCTCCTAGATAATTACCCAATGTAATTAGATTAAAATTCACAGATAAGAACATTAGCTCAAGTGACATCAATAAAACTAAAATGTTTTTTCTATTTATAAATATACCAGCCAAAGATATTGCAAATATTATTGTACTTAGAACTAGGAAATAACTAATTGGTACCATTCTACTCTTTTAAACCAGTAATAATTTTTAATCTGTCTTTTTTTGAAACTTCAATTTGTTTTGATGGGTCTTGATATTTATTATTGGTATTTTTTCTGTATGTCAAAACAATAGCAGATAAGATTCCAAGAAGGAGAATTAATCCTGCTATTTCAAATTCTAGAATATATTCAGTGAATAAGACGTATCCTAGATTTTCCGTATTGCTCTCGCTAATAACATTTATATTTTTGACAGCATTATAATCAATGTTCTCAAAGGTGTTAATAAAGAAAAATATTACCAAAATATTAAAAACTATAAAAACTCCAATGCCAACTGGTAAATATTTGACGTATGCTGCACTTTCTTTCGCTATATTTATGTCAAGCATCATAACAACAAATAGAAAAAGTACCATCACTGCACCAACATATACTAGAATCAAAATAATTGATAAAAATTCGGCACCCAACAATAACCATAGTACAGCTGAGAAGAAAAATGAGAAAACCAAATTCACTGCTGATAACACAGGATTCGAGGACGTAATAACTTTCAAAGCCGTGAAGATAAGTAAAGCGCTAAAGATGAAAAAAGTAACTAGCTCTATGTTCATAACTTATTTTTTTCCCTGTCCTTCAGTTCCTCTTGTTCATACATGTCACCTATTTTGAGAAGATCAATTTTATTCATAACGCTGTCTTTTCTTCTTTCAAAGTGGTATTCATATATTCCTGTCTCAACAATCGCATCTACTGGACATGCTTCTTCACAAAATCCGCAATATATACACTTGAACAAATCAATCTCATATTTAGTTGTCCTTCTAGTGTTATCATCTCGCTCTTCGGTATCAATAGAGATTGCAAGTGCCGGACAAACTGCTTCGCAAAGCTTACATCCGATACATCTTTCCTCTCCATTAGGATATTTCCTAAGCGCATGTAAGCCTCTAAACCTTGATGATAACGGAGTTTTTTCCTCAGGATATTGAATTGTGATTGGATTTTTGGATATTTTCTTACCGGTAATCTTTAATCCTTTTAAGATTTCCAAGAAAAACAGGCTTTTTATAAATTTTATAATTTTATTCATATCTACATTGGTAAATAATCAAGATATATTAGTATACCTATAACTGTAAGCCAAAAGAATGTTATCGGTAAAAAAACCTTCCATCCAAGGCGCATAATTTGATCATATCTGTATCTTGGCAAGGTCGCCCTCAACCATAAAAAGACAAAGACAAAGAATATAGTTTTTAGTGAAAGCCATACAAAACCAGGGATAAATGCAAAATAAGAATCTAAAAAAGTTCCTTGGAAGGGCGATAGCCATCCGCCAAAAAACATTATACTTGTCAGAATGCTAATCAGTATAAGATTCATATACTCTGCTAGGAAAAACATTGCGAATGCCATTCCAGAATACTCTACATGAAAACCAGCAACAATCTCAGACTCACCCTCGGATACATCAAATGGAGCTCTGTTTGTCTCAGCTACACCGGCAATAAAATAAATCAAAAACAGAGGAAATAATGGTATCCAATACCAGCTAAAAATAGATCCGGATTGCTGCATTATGATAGTTTGTAAATTTAGACTACCTGATAACATCAACACGCCAACTAACGCAAAGCCCATTGCAATTTCATATGCAATGATTTGTGCTGCTGATCTCATAGAACCTAGAAAAGCATACTTTGAATTAGACGCCCAACCCGCAAGAATAACGCCATACACACTCAATGATGTCAAAGCAAGGATAAACAGTAGCCCCGCATTAATATTTGAAATAATAAAGAATTCAGATAATGGTATAACGGACCAAACTAACAATGAGGGTACTAACATCAACATCGGCGCTGTAAGGAATATAGCCTTATTGGCATTAGTGGGTATTATTATCTCTTTAGAGACTAACTTCAAAACATCTGCAATGGGTTGAAGTAAACCTGAGGGACCAACTCTTGTAGGTCCCATTCTTGATTGCATAAAACCTATTATTTTTCTTTCTGAATATGTTACATAAGCAACAATTAAAAACAATGGGATAACTACTGTCAGTATTGACACAACAGTGTTTAAAATATAAAAAATGATGTCCATAATTAAAAATTTACTTTAGTATTGTAGGCGCCTACCTTTTGCTTATGTGTACCGCTTATGTTCACCAGAACCGCATTATTAGGTTTGTTATGTGATTTTGTTTTGATATTTAATTTCAACTTAACATCATTTTCATTCAGAACTATCTTATCATCTTTTATTATACTTTTAGATGATGGAAGACTGAAAAAATCATCATTGCTATGTGTAAGTAATAGTGAAGAACATCTTCTCAATGTTGGATTACTCGAATTTGGATTTCTAATAATTATTTTTTCTAGAGTGTTATTTTTTTGCGTTTTCTCTAACTTTTTCGTACGAACATAATTTTTTTTAACATGCACCTTAGAGAGAATTTCTTTTATTTCGCGCTGAATAGATATAAAGTCAGTATCGTATCCGCACAGCTTATGAAGTGCTAATAACATGTCTACTCCAGTCATACAGTCATTTTTCGCGGTAATAATATTATCAAAGTTTTGTAGTGTTTTATTGGTACTAATATAAGAACCTTTTGATTCCATTGGTGAAGCTAGTGGAAATACTAAATCAGCATATTTTTCTATGGACTCCGTAATGTAGGTCGAAAAGAAGACGTTTTTCTTAGAAGATTTTAAACGTTCTATAATCTTATTGTCGTCTGAAAAATCATACTCAGGTTCTAGGTTATAAATAACTAACAAATCATCATTTTTATCAATAATATTATAATCTTTTTCAACTTTGGTATTTTCTGCAGGGGTTCCTCCTGGCAATCTGTGGGGAAGTATACCCATAGCCCAAGCACCGGCTGTATTTGACTGGTCCCCCAGTAATGATAATTTTGCATTAATAGCTTCGGAATATTTACTGATGTTATCAAGAATATTTGAATAGTTAGTTAAGTAAGTAACTGATGGACCGAGTATAACTAAATTATTTTTCTTTTTGTCAATACTAGATAATAGATTATGGTTTCTATCCCCAAAGAATTCCTCTAACTCAACACTATTCAAGATTTCTGATTTCTCAATAGAGAAGTTTTCTTCAAATTCATAAGTAGCAATTGAATAAACTTTAGTAGATTTATTTTTTTGTGCTTCACGAATATAAACAGAGATTATAGGAAATTCTTTGCTTATATTTGCTCCGACAATGACAATATTATCAAAATCATAAATATCAGTTAATCTACAATCAAATGACGGAATAATAGGATAATTGTCTTGATACCTAAAGTCACACTCTTTGGATCTATGATCAATTCTATGAATATCTTTGTCTCTGAGTAGTTTTTGAAATAGATACATCTCTTCACATGTTGATTGGGCAGACATTACTGCAGTAGCATTATCCGAATATTCTTTTAAATAAGAAACAAAATCATTTGCAATAGTAACGAAATCTGTTTGTTCAAGGTTATCATTTTGTCGAATCATTGGATAAAAAATTCTTTCAGTTGAAGAAATACCCTCATAACCATATCGATCGTTATCGGATAACCAAGAGAGATTTATTTCTTCATTCTCTTTTGGTACACATCTTTTTATCTCATTTTTGTATGTATGATAATAGATATTAGAACCTAGGCAGTCATGAGAAGAGACTGAAGATGTCTGTTTCAAATCCCATGTACGTGCACTGTACTTATACAAACTGTTATTGAGTGCGCCTACGGGACATAAATCAATTACATTACCAGAGAGCTGGGATGACAAACCCTCATTTATAAATGTTTCTATTTTTGTATTTTCTCCTCTTCCCGTCATACCTAGTTCCTTAATTCCCGCTACTTCCTCACCGAATCTTACACATCTGCTACAGTGAATACATCTTGTCATTTCCGTACTAACTAATTCACCGATATCTTTATCAAGGACAGTCCGTTTTAGCTCTTTGTATGCTGATTTGTAATCTCCGTGCTCGAGAGATACGTCTTGAAGCTCACACTCACCCGCTTGATCACATATTGGACAATCTAAAGGATGGTTAATTAGCAAGAATTCCATTGTATTCTTCTGTGCTTCTTGTGTCGCAGAATTCAATGTATTGATTTTCATTCCATCGCTTACTATTGTAGAGCATGCAGGTTGAGGATATTTTACACCCTCTACATCAACAAGACACATTCTACAGCTGGCAACTATGCTTAAACGCTTGTGATAGCAAAACCTAGGGATGCGAATATCATTACGGTCTGCTACTTGAATGATTGTATCATTCTCATGTGCTTCATATTTTACACCATTTATGTGTATATACATTTATACTACCATTGACTGTTTTTTATCAACAAAATACTCAAATTCATTCCAAAAATTTTTAAGAAAACTTTTAACCGGCATTGCCGCGGCGTCACCGAGTGCACATATACAATGTCCTTCAATTTGATTAGCCACTCTGTTTAGTAAGTCTAAATCTGACTGACTTCCTCTGCCTGATCTTATATTCACTAGTGTTTTATAAAGCCAGCCAGTCCCCTCTCTACATGGTGTGCACTGTCCACATGACTCGGCATAGTAGAACCTAGAAATCCGCTCAAGAACAGATACCATACAAGTTGATTCATCCATAACTATCACACCCCCGGATCCTAGCATAGTCCCTATTTTCATAAGAGGTTCATAGTCCATTGGTACATCCATTATATCCTCGCCTTTAACTACTGGAACTGAAGATCCTCCTGGTATCACTGCTTTTAGTTTTTTATTATTTAACACACCGTCACACTCATCAAGTAATTTTGAGAAAGGTGTCCCCAATGGAGCTTCTATCACTTTAGGATTATTTAAATGTCCACTCATGCAAAACATTTTTACACCACTAGACTCACCATGACCAAGACTTTTATACCAATCGACACCGTTTCTTAATATATTTGGTACGGACGCTAAAGTTTCAGTATTGTTAATTATAGTCGGTTTACCATAAAGTCCTTGCACTGCAGGGAAAGGTGGTTTTATTCTTGGCATGCCTCTCTTACCCTCTATAGATTCAAGCATTGCTGTTTCCTCTCCTACTATATACGCACCAGCACCTATTAAAGGAATTATTTCAATCGATATATTTGTATTTAAGATATTTTTCCCAATAAGCTTATTATCATATGCCTCGGCTATAGCTCTTTTTGTAACACTCCATTGATCACCAATGAATTCACCTCTTAAGTAGTTATATCCTACAGATGCACCAATTGCATAACAAGCTATAAGCATTCCTTCAATAACTGCATGAGGATTATATCTTAGGATATCTCGATCTTTACACGTACCTGGTTCACTTTCATCAGAATTACAAACAAGATATTTCTGAGAATCATTAGGAGAGATGAATGACCATTTTAGCCCAGTGAGAAAACCTGCCCCACCTTTTCCTTTGAGTTGAGAGTCTTTGATTGTATTTATAATCTCAGACTTAGAAGTCTTTTCATTTAATATTTTTTTCCATGCCGAGTACCCGCCGAGCTTAATGTAAGTCTCAATGTTTGATGGTGATTTTTTATCAAATGTCTCTGTGCATACTCTAATCATCTTTGATACCATCTAATACTTCATCTATTTTTTTAAAAGTTAAGTTCTCATAGTTGATGTGATTTACTTGCATCATAGGAGCACCATTACATGCTGCTAGACATTCCATTTCGTCTTTTAAAAAGAATTTATTGTCTTTAGTAGATTCACCAATTTTGATTTTTAGCTTTTTTTCAATGTAATCTACAATTTCGTCTGAATGTCGTAGCATACAAGAAACATTTGTACATACTGAGATAACATTTTTACCAACAGGTTTCAAATTGAACATTGAATAAAAAGTGGCCACTTCATAAACATCAATTTTTTGGACATTTAGGTAAGCTGCAACTGATTCAATTAGCTCTTCGGTAAGAAAACCATTATTATGATGTTGAACTATAAGCAAGGACTCTATTATTGAAGACCTCTTTTCATTATCAGGAAATTTTAATTTAATAGAATCTATTTCTTTTTTCAAATTTTCAGACAAAATATTCATTACCGATCAATCTCTCCAAATACGATATCTTGAGTACCAATGATTGTGACAACATCTGATAACATGTGGCCCCTTGTCATTTCATCCAGTGCTGCTAGGTGTGGAAAACCTGGAGCTCTTATTTTAAGCCGATAGGGTTTATTCGCACCATCAGAAATCATATATATTCCAAATTCACCCTTGGGTGCCTCTACACAAGTGTATGTCTCTCCAACTGGTAAGCAATAACCTTCGCTGAATAATTTAAAATGATGGATGAGTGATTCCATACTCTCTTTCATCTCATCCCGATTCGGTGGTGCAATTTTTAAATTAGATGAGATAAATTCGCCGCTATCCTTCCTAAGCCATTCACAACATTGTTTTATAATTTTTGCTGATTCTCTCATTTCTTGCATTCTAACTAAATACCTATCATATGTATCCCCTTCAGTCCCGATAGGAATATCAAACTCAAGATCTTTATATGTTTCATAAGGTTGTTTTTTTCTTAGATCCCACTCAACTCCAGAACCTCTCAGCATAGGTCCAGTGAAACCAAGCTCTATAGCTCTTTCTGGTGAAACAATACCAATTCCAACTGTCCTTTGCTTCCAAATTCGATTATCAGTGAGTAGGTTTTCGTATTCGTCAATATTCTTAGGAAATCTATCAATAAAGCTCTCTACAAAATCCAGAAGAGAGCCCTCCCTGTTATAGTTAAGCTTTTCTATTTGATCAAGATTTTGATTTTTATTCAGCATATATTTAGGCATAACATTAGGCAAATCTTTGGCAACACCGCCTGGTCTGTAATAGGTAGCGTGCATTCGAGTCCCTGAGACAGCCTCGTAACAATCCATCAAATCCTCTCTCTCTCTAAATGCGTAGAGGAAAACTGACATTGCTCCGATGTCCAATGCATGAGCACCAAGCCAAAGCAAATGATTTAGAATTCTTGTGATTTCATCAAACATTACCCTGATATATTTAGCCCTCTCAGGGATATCTAATTTCATCATATCCTCTATTGCTAGAACATAAGCATGTTCATTACACATCATAGAAACGTAATCCAAGCGATCCATGTATCCAATATTTTGATTATAAGGTTTAGACTCGGCTAGTTTCTCTGTTGCCCTGTGAAGAAGACCTATATGAGGGTCCGCGCTTCTTATCACCTCTCCCTCCATCTCCAATATTAACCTTAATACACCATGTGCAGCCGGATGTTGAGGCCCAAAATTCATTGTAAAATTTTTATAATCACTCATTTCTATTTTTTCCTAATAACTTTTGGGACCAGTGTCCTAGAATCTATATCAACAGGCTCATTGACAACTTTTTTTTGCTCAGGATCATATTTTACTTGTGTATTGCCGACTAATGGGAACTTTTTTCTAAACGGATGTCCCACAAATCCATAGTCAGTAAGAATTCTCCTCAAGTCACTGTGGCCCTCAAAGAGTACACCATAAAGATCATATGCTTCTCTCTCATACCAATCAGCAGAAGCAAACAAGTCAGTAACTGATGGAATCACGAGTGAGTCCTCCTCAAGAAAACATTTAACTCTGACTCTTAGGTTTTTTTTAATTGATAATAAATGATAAATTACACAAAGGTCATATTCCTGATCATTAACTTGATCAGAAAAGTCTATTCTGCTATGTGACGAAGGATTAATACCACGGTTGTAACCTGTGCTAGTCACCTCTTTTGTTTGCCACTCTGATTCACCATATTCAATATAATCAACTGCACATAAATCAACAAGTTGAGTAAATTGTAAATGAACATCGTCTTTCAATAGTTTGAGAATTTTTTTTAAATTTGTTTTTTTAACAGTGACAGTTATCATATCTGATTCGATATAATCAATGATGTATTCTTTAAGTAATTCCCTGATATTATTCATAACTACTTAACTTGAATTCTATTTTTATTTCTAATTTTATTTTGTAACTGAAGAATTCCGTACAAAAGAGCTTCAGCAGTCGGAGGGCAACCAGGGACATACACGTCTACAGGAACTATTCGGTCACAGCCTCTCACTACGGAATATGAATAGTGATAATAACCGCCACCATTAGCACATGAGCCCATCGATATGACCCACTTCGGATCAGCCATTTGATCATAGACTTTTCTGAGAGCAGGAGCCATTTTATTTACCAATGTACCTGCAACAATCATTACATCAGATTGCCTAGGGCTCGGCCTAAATAGCATACCGAATCTATCTAAATCATATCTTGAAGCACCTGCGTGCATCATTTCAACTGCGCAACAAGCAAGGCCAAAAGTCATTGGCCATAATGAGCCAGTTCTAGCCCAATCGAAAAGGCTCTCAGAATCTGCAAGAACAAATCCGTCGCGTTGAATATTCTCTAATCCCATTCTAATGCTCCTTTTTTCCATTCATAAATAAAACCAATAAGTAGTACAAAAATAAAGACAGCCATAGCTAAATATCCCTCAAAGCCGATGTGGTCTAAAACAACAGCCCAAGGAAATAGAAATGCTATTTCTAAATCAAAGATTATGAAAAGAATAGCAACAAGGTAAAATCTTACGTCAAACTTCATTCTAGAATCATCAAATGGTTCAAACCCACATTCATAAGGGGAATTTTTTTCATCATCAGGGTTACTGCCACCAAAAACAAACCCAGCAGAAAGCATAACTGTAGCAAATAATGACGCTAGAGCTAAAAATATTAATATTGGTAGGTATTCATATAGCATGTCTTATTATATCCTATATAAGTTCAAATACTAATTAGCATTACATTATTATGAGCACAGAAAAGGCATTAGAAACATTAGAAAATGTAAGACAAAATATCAGATCTCACCTCACGGAAGGGGTAAAAAATAGACATTCTGATTTTAGAACATTCACATTTTGCACGTCAGGATCTATGCCAACAGGACGAACAGTCGTACTCAGAGGATATGATTCAGAAAAAAAAATAATAACTTTACATTCAAATTATTATGCAGAAAAGATTGAGCAACTTAAAATTAATAATGAAGTTTGTTGTGTTTTTTACAGTAAGTCTAAAAAAATACAGATTAGATGTTTTGGCAATGCTACTATCAATCATGGAAATGAAAAATCATCTCATGCATGGAAAAACATGAGTGATATGTCAAAGGAATGTTATTTTCAAACACCTAACCCAGGTAGTTCAATATCAAAGTATAATGATTTTTCAAAGAGTGTTAAAAATAAGGAAAGCGAGGCATTCACTACCGTACATATTCAAGTTAAAAAATTTGATTGGCTATTTTTAAAAAGGGAAGGACACAGAAGAGCTTTAATATTTACATCTCAATCTGAAAATGACACGTGGATAAGCCCATGATATTTTTGCCGATGGCCGGACTCGAACCGGCACGACTCTCGCCACTGCCCCCTCAAGACAGCGTGTCTACCAATTCCACCACATCGGCTTAAGGTTTATCAAATT